>DSLMC04103__coassemble_238_pt1 | contig 90569 bp, 82 predicted proteins | sample DSLMC04103__metabat2_high_PE_019 | metagenome-assembled genome bin DSLMC04103
CCGTCGCTGTTCTGACCGTTTTCATCCAGCGGCAGCAGTGCGATATAGTGTTTGTCCGCAGCCGGGAAAATGGTGAGGATGGCGCATTCGATTTCCGTATCGTCATCCAGTGTCAGGGTGACGGTGGCGTCCCCCGGCTGGAAGGGAGCGGAGCAGTCGGATCCGCAGGTGTCACAGTTGCCGCTGCAGATGTTGTCTTTGGAATTTTCCATGTGTAGTTACCTCTTTCTTTTTCTTGGATTCGATGTTTCCTGTCAAAATTACTTTACCAGATGCGGAGAAGAAAAGCAACAATATTTCATAATATGCGGTTGACGGATAAGTTTTGCAGTTTTATACTATAATTTAGAAAAAGAGGGATGACAGAGAATCCCAAGGAGGAGACAGTATTATGGATATCAGATTTGAAAAAAGAGAGCATCTGAAAGAAAAACCGGATCAGAAGAATCTGGGATTTGGAAAGTACATGACAGATTATATGTTTGTGATGGACTGGGACAGAGAAAAGGAGTGGCATGATGCCAGAATCGTGCCCCATGAACCGATGCTTCTGGATCCGGCCTGCGTGGCGCTGCATTACGCACAGGAAACCTTTGAAGGAATGAAAGCTTACCGGACGAAAGAGGGAAAGATTCAGCTGTTCCGTCCGGAGATGAACGCGAAACGTATGATCAAATCCAACGAAAGACTCTGTATGCCTCCCGTTCCGGTTGATATGTTCGTAGAAGCGGTGGAAGAACTGGTGAAAGTAGAGAAGGACTGGGTTCCCTCTGAGCCGGAAACCTCTCTTTATATCCGTCCCTTTATGTTCGCAACGGAATCTTCTTTAGGCGTACATATGGCTAGTTCCTATAAATTCGTTGTGATCTGTACGCCGGTGGGCGCATACTATGCGGAAGGTGTGAATCCGGTGCGTATTCTGGTGGAAGACGAACTGGTCCGCGCGGTAAAAGGCGGTACGGGATTTACCAAATGCGGCGGAAACTATGCAGCATCCATCCTGGGACAGGTCAAAGCGGAGAAACAGGGATGTACTCAGGTTCTGTGGCTGGACGGCGTGGAGCGCAAGTATGTGGAAGAAGTGGGCACCATGAATATCATGTTCAAAATCGCGGGCGAGATTTATACGGCGCCCATCGAAGGAACCGTGCTTCCGGGCGTTACAAGAGATTCGATTATCCATATTCTGAAAGACTGGGGTTATAAAGTAAACGAGACCAGACTTTCCGTGGATGACCTGATGAAAGCAGGACACGACGGGACGCTGGAGGAAGCTTTTGGAACCGGTACGGCAGCGGTTATCTCACCGGTTGGAGAGTTTGTATACAAGGACGACAAGGTAACAGTCAATGACTTCAAAACCGGGGAACTGACCCAGAAGCTTTACGATTATCTGACAGGCATTCAGTGGGGCAGCGTAGAAGACAAATATCACTGGACCGTGGAAGTCTGCTGATCAAAGCAGTTATCCGGGAGACATGGGCGGGCTCATGTCTCCTTTTTTTGAGCAAAACAAAATGCAGGCGGGCGGATTCCCTCCTGTATGGGAAACCAGGAGGGAAATATGGAAAGACAGGATCGGGCGCCCCTGGTGGACGCTTTGAAAAGATATCAGAAAGAGAGACCGGCCTATTTTTGTATTCCAGGACACCGGTATGAACGAGGACTGGGACAGCGGTGGCTTACAAAGGAAGAATGCGGTTTTTTGAAATACGACTTGACGGAGGTGGGCGGACTAGATGACCTGCACCGGCCGGAGGGTGTTATTCGGGAAGCACAGGAACTGCTGGCGGATCTGTACGGTGCACAAAAGAGCTATTTTCTGGTAAACGGTACCACCTGCGGCAATGAAGCCATGCTCCTTGGTACGCTGAAGGAAAATGACGAGATCATACTTCCCCGCAATGTGCATAAATCTGTACTGCAAGGATTGATCCTGTGCGGAGCAAGACCGGTCTATCTGATGCCAAAGTGGATCGAAAAAGCCGGAATCTGGGGAGGAATTTCTCCCCGGGAGGTGGAAAATGCGCTGGAACACCATCCCGGGGCGAAAGCGGTTTTCCTGGTCAGCCCTTCCTACTACGGCATTTGCTGTGATGTGAAGCGGATTGCGGATATCTGCCATCGATTCGGGGTGCCGCTGCTGGTGGATGAGGCCCACGGCAGTCATCTGTATTTTTCAAGTCTGCTGCCCCGGGGCGCGCTGCAGCAGGGGGCGGATGGATGTGCCCAGAGTTTCCACAAGACGACGGGAGCGCTGACCCAAAGTTCCGTGCTTCATATCCAGACAGGACGGATCGATGCCGGACGGATCGAGCGCGCCTTAAAGCTGGTGCAAAGTACCAGCCCTTCGTATCTTTTGATGGCTTCACTGGATAACTCCCGTTATCAGCTGGCGCATCATGGGCGTAAAATGGCGGAGGACGCCCTTGAAAAAGCCGCTTTTCTCCGGGAGAAAATCCGTGCTGTTCCGGGAATGTTCGTTCTGGGGAAGGACGATATAGAAGGAAGATATGCGGCTGCGGCGCTGGATGAGACTCGTCTGGTATTCGGCTGTGAAACCATGAGCGGTTATGATCTGGCGAGCACACTGCGGGAAGAGTACCAGGTGGAGACAGAGATGGCGGATCTGCGAAACGTGGTTGCTGTGGTCACTTTTGCCAACGAAGAGAAGGAAGTAACACAGTTGATCGGGGCTTTGCAAGATATCAGACGGCGCCGGGATCGGCGGTTTCTTTGTAAAACCGGCAGGAAAGAAATGCGGGTGATCCCCCAGATTTCTCTTCCGCCGGCGGTACTCACGCCGCGGCAGGCATTTTTTGCTGAGACGAAAACCGTACCCTGGCAAAAAGCTGTGGGAAAGATTGCCGGAGAGATGATTGCACCCTATCCTCCGGGGATTCCGCTGCTTTGTCCCGGAGAGCGGCTGACTCCGGAGATCATGGCGGCGGCGGAAACCTATCGGCAGGAGGGGTGCCGCTTCCACGGACTGGAGGACGACAGTCTGACATCTTTCAAAATCATTGAAAAAGAAACATAAAACAGATATAATTGGCTTATAGGAATGAAAAAATAGGTGTAGAGCAGGAGGCTAAAATGAAACTGATTTCCTGGAATGTCAACGGACTGAGAGCCTGTGTGAATAAAGGATTTATGGATGTATTTCGGCAGCTTGACGCGGATATTTTCTGTATACAGGAGAGCAAGCTGCAGGAGGGGCAGATTCAGATGGATCTGCCGGGATATTATCAGTACTGGAATTATGCCGTAAAGAAAGGATATTCCGGCACGGCTGTTTTTACCAGAAAGGAACCGCTGGCGGTAAGCTGCGGAATCAACCAAGAAGAGCACGATCAGGAAGGACGGGTGATTACCCTGGAGTATCCGGGATATTACCTGGTAACCGTCTATACGCCGAATTCTCAGAATGAACTGGCGCGTCTTTCTTATCGGATGGAGTGGGAGGATGCTTTCCTTTCTTATCTGGACGGCTTGAATGAGAAAAAACCGGTTATTTTTTGCGGTGATCTCAATGTGGCTCACAAAGAAATCGATCTGAAAAATCCCAAAACAAACCGCAGGAACGCCGGCTTTACGGATGAAGAAAGACAGAAGTTTTCCACTCTTTTGGAACACGGGTATATCGATACGTTCCGCTATTTTTATCCAGATACGGAACAGGTTTATTCCTGGTGGTCCTATCGGTTCCGAGCCAGGGAAAAAAACGCGGGATGGCGTATCGATTATTTCTGCGTTTCAGAGAGACTGAAGGACTGCCTGAAAGACGCAAAAATCCATACGGACATCATGGGATCGGATCATTGTCCGGTGGAACTGGATCTCGATCTGTAGGACAAAAAGACAGGAGAACGAGGATACGGAGGAAAGTGGATGGTGAAAAATGATACACAACTGCATAGAGCGGCAAAAGGGTTGAAGATAAAAAAAGGTTATCCGCAGATACCGGGCGCATACCGCTGGGAGAACGGGTGCAATTTTTCCTTTCTGCAGGAAGAGAGCGGATGTAAGACCAGTCTTTTGCTGTATCGGACGAAAAACGGGAAGGTTTTCAAAGAGATTCCCCTCTCGGATGAATTTCGTACCGGAAAGGTGTTCTCCGTCTGGATAGAGGGGCTGGGCGACGGAGCTGTTTTTTATAATTACAGATGCGGTGAAAGGACAGTCACAGATCCCTGGGCGGCGGCGCTGACCGGAAGAGAGAAATATGCTGTTTTGGAAAGAGAAGGGGATGATCGTGTGCGGGGAATTCTTCCGGGGAAAGAAGAATTCCTTCCGTCGGACGTGCCCGGCGTGTTCATTCCCTATTCGGAAATGATACTTTATAAGCTCCATGTGAGAGGATTTACCGCAGGCCGGCAGTCACGCACGGCAAAAAAAGGAACTTTTGCCGGATTGAAAGAAAAGATTCCCTATCTGCAGGAACTGGGCGTCACTTCCGTGGAACTGATGCCGGCCTATGATTTCCTGGAACTGCCGCCGGTAAAGGAACAGCAAAAGAAAGCGGCGTCCAGGATACCGAAGGATCTTCTGCCGCAGGATTTCGTGACGGCGCAGCAGCCGGAAAAAGAAAAGCAGCGGGTCAATTACTGGGGTTATACCGGCGGTTTTTACTGCGCGCCGAAGGCTTCCTACTGTGCAGGAGGGGACGCCATGAAAGAGTTTCAGGACTGTGTGGACAGTTTTCACCGGGCGGGGATGGAAGTGATCATGGAATTTTATTTTGAAGAAAGCTTTCCGCCGGCCTGGATTATTACGATTCTGCGCTACTGGATGATGACTTACCATGTGGACGGCTTTCACCTGGTGGGGGCGGCGGTTCCTTCAGATCTGGTTGCCGGGGATGAACTGCTGTGCGAAGTGAAAATCATCAGTTCGGGATTTGACGTACAGAAAATTTACCGGGGAAAAGAGCCGCAGCGCAGGACGCTGGCGGCAAGCAGCGGAGAATTTATGGGGACGGCCCGTCGTTTCCTGAAAGGAAATGAAGATCAGGTGGCCGGATTTATCTGGCATAACCGGCAGAACTCGCCCTATTGCGGGATCATCAATTACCTGGCATGCCAGGATGGTTTCACACTGGCGGACGCTGTTTCCTATAACGAAAAACACAATGAAGCCAACGGGGAGAACAACCGGGACGGGAGAAAAGAGAATGAGAGCTGGAACTGCGGGGTGGAAGGCAGTACCAGGAAACAGGCGGTGCTGGCGCTGCGAAAACGGCAGATGAAAAATGCCTTTCTCATGCTTTTGATGAGTCAGGGAAGTCCCATGATCTATGCCGGCGATGAGACGGGAAACAGCCAGGGAGGCAATAATAACGCCTGGTGCCAGGATAACCCTGTGGGCTGGACGGACTGGAACCAGAATAAAAGCGCACAAGAGATGCTGGAGTTTGTAAAATGTGCCATTGCATTTCGCAAAGCCCATCCGATCCTTCATCTGGACCGGCCGATCCGCGATACGGACTACAAGTCTTTGGGTTCGCCGGAGCTTTCTTATCACAGCGAGCGGGCCTGGTTTTCCGCCATGGACCGGGACAGCAGAAGCATCGGTATGATGTACTGCGGTGAATATGCGCAGACGCAGGAGGGAAAAAGCGACGATTATATTTATATCGCTTACAATATGTACTGGGAAGAGAAAAGCTTTGCGCTGCCCCACCTTCCGGAGGAAAGAAAATGGTACGCCGCGGCGGATACCTCGGATGAAAAATGCTGCGGTTTTTACGGAGAATACCAGGAGTTCGGGGAGGAGAAGGAACTGACCGTGCCTCCCAGAACGGTGATGATCTTAGTGGGAAGATGAGGATGAAATCATGTATATCTGGAAACATTTTAAAACAATTACAAAACATAAGATTCTGGTGATGCAGTACTGTTTCCGCATCGGTCTGTACCGCCAGGGACTATGTCACGATCTTTCCAAATATTCCTGGACCGAGTTTCGTGTGGGCTGCCGTTATTACCAGGGCAACAGAAGCCCCAACAATGCGGAGCGGGAAGCGCTGGGAATGTCCACCTCCTGGCTGCATCACAAAGGAAGAAACAAGCATCATTATGAATATTGGATCGATTACGGAGGAGACTGTAAGACGATCATAACCGGGATGAGGATGCCAAGAAGATACGTGGCGGAGATGATCATGGATCGGATCAGCGCCTGCCGGACGTATGCCGGGGATTCCTACACGGATCAGGCTCCGTGGCAGTATTACCTGAAAGGAAGAGACCGGCTCTGGTTCGTGCATAAGGAGACGAAAAAGCAGATGGAGTTTCTGCTGCGTATGTTGGCGAAAAAGGGAGAAGACTATACTCTGCATTATATAAAATACCGATTTTTAAAAGGGGAGTGAAACCGTTGGAATTTGCGAAACGAATGGATATGTTTGGTGAAAGTGTGTTCACCATTCTGGCGAAAATGCGGCAGGAAAAAGAAAAACAGGGGGAAAGGGTGATCGATTTAAGTATTGGCACGCCCAATATCCCTCCGGCGCCCCATGTGATTTCGGCACTGGTGGAGGCGGCCAAAGATGAAAAAAATTATGTGTATGCCATCAAGGATCTGGATGAACTGCATCAGGCTGTGGCGCAGTGGTATCAGAGACGGTATCAGGTAAACTTAAACCCGGACCGGGAGATCACCTCGCTTTTGGGATCGCAGGAAGGGCTGGCTCATATCTGTCTGTCCATTGTGGATCCGGGCGATACGGTTCTGGTCCCGGATCCCTGTTATCCGGTTTTCGGAGACGGTCCCAGAATCGCCGGAGCAAGGCTGGTTTATATGCCGCTGAAAAAGGAAAATCAATACCTGATCGATTTGGATGATATTGACGAGGAGGATGCCAAAAAGGCGAAACTGATGGTGGTTTCCTATCCCAATAATCCCACGGCGGCGACGGCGCCGGACTGGTTTTACGAAAAACTGATTGCCTTTGCCAGAAAATATGATATTATCGTGCTTCATGACAATGCTTACAGCGAACTGATTTTTGACAGTGATAAACCGGGAAGAAGTTTTCTTTCTTATCCTGGGGCGAAGGATGTGGGCGTGGAGTTTAATTCTCTGTCCAAAACCTATGGGCTGGCTGGGGCCAGGATCGGTTTCTGTCTGGGAAATGCGCAGGTGGTGGAGCATTTGAGTATGCTGAAATCCAACATGGATTACGGTATGTTTCTGCCTGTTCAAAAAGCGGCCATCGCGGCGATTACAGGGGATCAATCCTGTGTCAAAACGACGAGGGAGGCTTACAAAAGGAGAAGGGACTGTTTGTGCAGCAGTATGTCAGAGGCAGGATGGAAGATGGACCGGTCGCCGGCCACCATGTTTGTGTGGGCGCCGATTCCGGCCACCTATCAGTCTTCTTTGGAGTTTGTAAAGGATTTATTGGAAAAAGCCGGCGTGATCGTCACGCCGGGGAGCGCTTTTGGACCGTCAGGAGAAGGGTATGTGCGCATCGCGCTGGTTCAGGAGGAAGATGTGATAAGGGAGGCTGCCAATGCAGTGAAAAAAAGCGGCCTGTTTTCCGTGGAAAAATAAACGCAGATAAAATGGGGAGAATATTTATGCTGGTTGAAGAAAGGATGGAAGAAATTGTAAGACTGGTGGAGAGCAGAGGAAGTATGCAGATTCAGGAATTAATCGAGCGGCTGGGAATTTCTGAATCCACTATCCGCAGAGATTTAAATGTGCTGGACCGCAAGGGGCTGCTGACCAAGGTTCACGGAGGCGCCATTGCCATCCGCAACAGCGGGCTGCATAACGATTCCTTTGTGGAGATAAGGGAGGATATCAACCGGGATGAAAAAAACCGGATTGCCAGGTATGCGGCGTCTTTGATCAAGGCGGGGGATATGGTTTATCTGGATTCCGGCACCACGACGGGCCATATGATTGATTATCTGACCCAGGAGCATGCGGTGTTTGTGACCAACGCCATCATGCATGCCAGGAAACTGGCGGCAAGAGGGTTTCAGGTTCATCTTGCAGGCGGAGAGTTAAAGCCGGTGACGGAGGCGATCGTGGGAGAGGAAGCGCTGGATTTCCTGGAAAAATATCATTTTACCAGAGGATTCTGGGGCGCCAACGGTGTGGAGAAAACAGTGGGATTCACCACACCCGGCGTGCGGGAAGCCAAGGTAAAGGAATACTCCATGAAACACTGCAGCGAGTGCTATGTACTCTGCGACAGTTCCAAAATTTCCAAAATCTCCATGGTGAAATTTGGATCCTTTGGGGATGCCAGGATCATCACTACGGCGCTGAAGGATGAAGAATACCGCCGGTGTGAAAATGTGATTCAGGTGTCCTGATTCTACTTAAGGTATTCCGTCATATGATGGCGGTACCGCAGCGGCATCAGACTGCGCTGACAGCGGGGATTGTACCGCTGTTGGATGGACACAGAATGGAAAAATTCCTTCCAGAGGGCGGAGCAGGCGTCAGCCTTTTCCGTCTGCCTCAGGAGAGCCAGTTCCCGGTCTGTGACATGAGTCAGGTAAAAATCCTGGTCGGCGGGATGTATGGCAGCCAGTTTGCGGTTGTCATCCAGGATGATCCAGTTTTCCGAGGGCATCCGGCCGCAAAAATGCGGTGCGGTCAAAGATAGGATGTTGCTCTTGGGCTCAATATGGCTGACCAGGATATTTTGTGAAGTACAGGCAAAACGGATAAACTCGCGGAACAGGTGGGCTTCGCGGTAAACGCTGCGGCTGACATCATAAATCCGGGAGACTGCCTCATACTGCATCATATCGGTAACGGCCGGACCGTGATGGAAACCAAGAAGGAGAAAGCGGTAAATCAGATCCGGACGGTCTGGCCGCCAGGACATGGCGGTTTGAAAGACGGTCTGCCAGGCTTTTGCGGAAATCTTTTCCTTTATGGAACGGACGACTGTAAAAGCCTTTTTTTCGTCCGTTTCTACGGAAAGGTAGCGGCAGAAAAGTTCCGGCTGGCGGACAGGCTCCAGTTCCAGACGGATACGGCGATGTCCCAGACGGCTGGCATAGGCTTCGTAAATACAGGTCATCATAGATTCCAGACTATCATTGCAGGTAAATACGGTGGTATCGTATAGTGAAGCGTTCACGGTAAAATCCCTCCTATATCAAAGATGGACAGTTGGCGGCAGGTCTGCGGGTGGCTGATTTCCCAGTTTTGCTTTTGTTCGCCCATTGTCAGCTGGCGGGTGAGAAACTTTTCTTCCAGCGGGACCGAAAACATCATAGAACCGCCGCAGGTGATAAAATATCCGGCCCTTTTCAGTACCACGCCGATCTTTTTTAAGTGGGAGAAATCCAGCGAGCCGAAACGGCGCGCGTTCACGATCCGCGAGGCAGATTTCGTGCCGATTCCGGGCACCCGCAGCAGTTCCTCAAATGAGGCCTGATTAATTTCCACAGGAAACCGTTCCAGATGACGCAGGGCCCAGTCGCATTTGGGGTCCAGCAGCGGATTGAAATTGGGACGATCAGGCGTCAGCAGCTCTTCAGCCTGGAATCCGTAAAAGCGCAGCAGCCAGTCCGCCTGGTAGAGGCGATGCTCCCGCAGCAGAGGCACCTGGGTGTCGGGAGGGGGCAGCAGCGGATCTTCATTGACCGGGATATAGGCGGAATAGAAGACCCGTTTCAGATCGAAACGGCGGTACAGATTCTGGGAAGTCTGCAGCAGCTGGTAATCGCTTTCCGCGGCGGCGCCGACGATGATCTGCGTACTTTGTCCCGCGGGAACAAAGGGCGCTTTTTCTTTCGCGAGCTGCAGGGAAAAATCGCCGGGCGTTTCCCCGGGGAGGGAGTCGCCCAAAGACGGCCTGTCAAAGATACTGCCTGTCAGGTAACGATTGGCATGGTGACGCTCCATCCGCGCCGGTTTTCCAAGAAAGAGACGGGATGCGGCGATCTGGCCGGCAATCTGTTTCATGGGCTGGAAGATGGAAGAAAAGGTTTTATGGGGCGCCAGCTTTTCCAGATTTTCCTGGGCGGACAGCTCCATGTTGACGCTCATACGGTCCGCCAGAAAACCGGTCATGGTCAGCAGTTCCTTTGGCGCGCGGGGAATGGCCTTTACGTGGATATAACCGTTGAAACGGTAAACGCGGCGCAGACGCAGGACGGTCAGATAGATCTGTTCCATGGTATACTCCGGACTTTTGCAGATACCGGAGCTTAAAAACAGGCCCTCGATGTAGTTGCGGCGGTAAAATTCCATGGTCAGGCGGCAGATTTCATCGGGTGTGAAGGTGGCCCGGGGACGGTCGTTGGAGCGGCGGCTGGCGCAGTAGCGGCAGTCGTAGATACATTCGTTGCTGTACAGAATTTTCAGCAGAGAGATACAGCGTCCGTCTGCAGAGAAACTATGGCAGATTCCGGCGGCGACAGAATTGCCCAGATATCCCGTTTTTCCCCGCCGGGAAGAGCCGCTGGAGGTGCAGGATACATCGTATTTTGCCGCGTCGGCTAATATATGCAGTTTTTCCTCCAGAGAGAGTTCCCTTCGCACGGTTTTTGTACTGCAGTAAAAGTCTGTCATAATTTCCTCCGATCTATAAAGACAGTAAAAGAACATATGTTCGATATAATAATCATACCACAGGAAAGGAAACGGCGCAAGAACAAATGTTCCGGATAACTCAGGAGAAGAAAAAATGGTATAATGTATAACCGAAAGCAAAAAGGAAGTCTGTAAGCAAGAAACGGAGGGGCTGGGTGAAAAAGAGATTTCATATCATGGCAAACGCCATGAAAAAAGAGCTGAAGGAGCACAGAAGTTCCTTTCTGGTATTTTCCATACTGCGTTTTCTGGTGATTCTGGTGATGATCCGGCAGTTTTTCAACGGTAACTATGAAAATGTATTTCTGGGAATTTTGACGCTGCTTTTGCTGTTTATTCCAAGTCTGGTTCAGGTCAGTTTTCGGATCGAACTGCCGACCGCGTTGGAAATTATCATCTTGCTGTTTATCTTTTCAGCGGAGATTCTGGGCGAAATTCAGGAATTCTATATATTGATTCCTTTTTGGGACACGATTTTGCATACGCTCAACGGTTTTTTGGCGGCGGCCATCGGTTTTTCTCTGGTGGTGCTGCTCAATGAAAATCAGAAGGTGATGTTTACGCTGTCGCCGGTTTTTATCGCTGTGGTCGCTTTTTGTTTTTCCATGACGATCGGTGTGGTGTGGGAGTTTTTCGAGTTTGCCATGGATCGTTTTTTCCTGCTGGATATGCAGAAAGATACCGTGGTACATACCATCAGCAGCGTGATGCTGGATCCGGACGGGGGAAATGTACCCTATATGATTCGCGGTATCACGGATACGGCGGTGAACGGACAGAAGCTGGGGCTGGGAGGTTATCTGGATATCGGACTGATCGATACTATGAAGGATCTGCTGGTGAATTTTATCGGCGCGGCGGTCTTTTCTTTTATCGGGTATTTCTACGTGAAAAACAGAGGAAAAGGAAATATCGTGAAGCGGCTGGTGCCTTCCAGAAAATCGGCCGACCGGGATTATCTGGCGGCGGCAAAAAAGGAATGGACAAAAGAAGAAAAGGAGAAGGGAGAAGAGTAGGATGGATTCACAGATTATCAATGTGATTTTGATCGTGATCTGTATGATGGCGGCCGGGAAATGTTTTCAAAAAAGCTTTATGGCCTTTATGGAAAAGGGGAAAATTCCTCTCAACGTCTATGACCTGGCTCAGTCGGGAGGGAAAAAGGATCTGACCAAGATGGACGAGGCGGAAAAAAAGAGAGCTTACCGGACGGCGGGATACGTCTTTTTAGGCTTTGGTCTTGCGCTGATTTTTCTGCTGGTCGGGTTTGTGGCGGAGATTTTTGGAAAGCAGGGTGAAATCTGGTTTACCCTGGCAATCGGCGTGGAAATTGTGGAATTTATTCTGATTGCATGGGCAATTAAGAGAAAATAAATTGTAAATTTCTACAGTTCCGATTGACTGGAAATACAAATTGGATTATAATGTTTACTATAAAAACACTCGAAAGGAAGTATAAGAGATGGCAAAAAAACTCAGAATCGGCGTATTAGGCGTTGGTAGAATTGGTAAACTTCACGTAACGAATCTGGTAAACTCTGTTCCGGATGCAGAAGTTGTTATGGTAGCAGATCCGTTCCTGAACGATGATTCCATTGCTTGGGCAAACAGCCTGGGAATCACAAACTGCTCTAAAAATTCAGATGATGTATTTGCAAATCCTGATGTGGACGCAGTATTTATCTGCTCTTCCACAGATACACATGCTGAATTTATCGTAAAGGCAGCAGAAGCTGGAAAACATATTTTCTGTGAAAAACCCATTTCCACCGACGTAAAGGTGATCGAAGACGCTCTGGCAGCAGTTGACAAAGCAGGCGTTAAACTGCAGGTTGGTTTCGTTCGTCGTTTCGACCACAACCACAAAAAAGTAAGAGATACCGTTGCATCCGGTATTCTCGGCGATCCGGCTATCGTTAAAGTAACATCCCGTGACCCGGAAGCTCCGCCAATGTCTTACGTTAAAGTATCCGGCGGTATCTTCCTGGATATGATGATCCATGACTTTGATATGGTTCGTTACCTGTCCGGAAGCGAAGTTACAGAAGTAAGCACCTTCGGAACGATCAAAGTAGACGAAGAATTTGCAAAATATGACGATGTGGATACCGCAATCGTTATGCTGAAATTTGAAAACGGCGCAATCGGCGTGATCGACAACAGCCGTGAAGCTCCCTACGGATACGATCAGAGAACAGAGGTTCACTGCAGAAAAGGCTGCGTACAGGTAGCCAACGATCTGGGCGATACCGCTATGATCAGCACAGCTGACGGCGTAACCTGCACAAAACCGACCTGGTTCTTCCTGGAAAGATACAACGATGCATTTATCGCTGAGACAAAAGACTTTGTAGACGCTGTTCTCAACGATAAAGACGTACCGGTAACAGGTATCGATGGATTAATGCCGGTTAAGATCGCGATCGCTGCAAAACGTTCTCTGGATGAGAACCGTCCGGTTAAAATTTCTGAGATCTAATTGCTACATAGAAACAGGCTGCTTTCGCAGCCTGTTTTTCTGTACTTAAAAAACGATGATTTTTTTGCATTTTTGCACACTTTACCCGGAAAGATGCGAATGAATTGACAGAAAAACCTCCATATTCTACAATAAAATGGGTGGGCAAATATTTTGACAGGAGGTTATTGCAATGAAACTGAAATTTGGCATGGTAGGAGGCGGCAACGGCGCTTTTATCGGAAATGTGCACCGCCATGGTGCGGTGATGGACGATCTGGCGGTGCTGACGGCCGGATGTTTTACCAGAAATGAGGAGAAAAATCTTATGACGGCACGGGAATGGGGCATCGCTGATGAGAGCCGGGTGTATCCCAATTACCGTGAGATGGCGCAAAAAGAAGGAGAGCGCAAAGACGGTATCGATTTCGTCTCCATCGCTACTCCAAATGATACCCATTATGAGATCGCAAAATGTTTTATGGAAAATGGTATCCATATCATGTGCGATAAGCCTCTGGCGCTGAACGCTTCCCAGGGAGAAGAACTGGCAGCCATGGCCAGGGAAAGGGGACTGCTGTTTGGCGTCACCTATACGTACACCGGATACGCCATGATCCGGCAGGCTAGGGATCTGATCGATGCCGGCGAGATCGGCAAAATCCTGACGGTGGTGGGAGAGTATCCCCAGGAATGGCTGCTGGTGCAGATGGTCAGCGACCGGTCTGATCAGGCTACCTGGCGTATGGATCCGGCCAGAAGCGGTCCGTCAGGCTGCTGTGCGGATATCGGAACGCATGTGGAGTGCCTGATTTCCAAGATGACAGGGCTGGAAGTAGACAGCGTGCTGGCGCGGTTTGAGCGGCTGCCAAAAGATCAGAATCTGCCGCTGGAAAACAACGTACAGGTGCTGGTGAATTTCAAAGGCGGTGTGTCCGGTATGATCTGGACGTCCCAGGTGGCCATCGGCCACGAGACGGATCTGTGCATCCGGATTTTCGGGGAGAAGGGATCGATCGAATGGCAGCACAGAAATCCGGCGGAACTGCGGGTGACAAAGATCAATGAACCGCCGCAGATTTATACGGCGACCAGAGACTACGTTTCCCAGGCCTGCAGAGATCTGTCACGGCTGCCATCGGGGCATCCGGAAGGCTTTTTTGAGGCATTCGGCAATCTTTATCGGGGATTTTGCTCCCATCTTCTGCAGAAAAAAGAAGGAAGAGATCCGGGAAGCTACCGGTATCCCACTGTGGAGGACGGCGTACGGGGGATTAAATTTGTGGATGCCTGCCTGAAAAGCGATCGGGAGGGCAATGTCTGGACAAAAGTAGTTTAATACTGGACTTTATTTGTCAAATATGGTAAGATAAAGAAAAAACAAAGGAGAATAGATAATGAAAGACGTTACAATTTCAGAATCCGTAAAGTACATCGGTGTGGACGACACCACCATTGACCTGTTTGAAAGCCAGTACCACGTTCCCAACGGTGTTTCCTATAATTCCTATGTGATCCTGGATGAAAAGACGGCCGTGATGGATACGGTGGATCCCAGAGGAGCGCTGGAGTGGCTGAGAAACCTGGATAAAGAACTCAAAGGCAGAACGGTGGATTACCTGATCGTTTCTCACCTGGAGCCGGATCATGCCGGAAGCATTCAGGCTCTGGCGGAGAAATACCCGGATATGAAGCTGGTGAGCAACGCCAAGGCGCTGAAAATGATTCCTCAGTTCTTTGATTTTGATCTGACAGGACGTACTGTGGAAGTAAAAGAAGGCGATACGCTGTCTCTTGGAAGCCACACCCTTCATTTTGTGATGGCGCCCATGGTCCACTGGCCGGAGGTTATGGTGGAGTATGAATCCAGCGAGAAGATCCTTTTCTCAGCGGACGGATTCGGAAAATTCGGCGCGCTTTGCGTGGAGGAAGACTGGCTGTGTGAAGCGAGAAGATATTTTATCAATATCGTGGGTAAATACGGAGCTCAGGTACAGGCGCTGCTGAAAAAAGCCGCCACTTTGGACATCAGTATGATTTGCCCCCTTCACGGCCCCATTCTGAAAGAAAACCTGGGATACTACATAGAGAAATACGATATCTGGAGCAGCTACCGTCCGGAAGATGAGGGCGTGCTGATCGCCTATGCTTCCATTCACGGCAATACAGCCAGAGCGGCCAGAAAGATGGCGGAGGTTCTGGAAGCGGCAGGAGCGAAAAAAGTCGTGATCAAAGACCTGGCAAGATGCGATATGGCTGAGGCGGTGGAAGACGCTTACCGTTACAGCAGACTGATGCTGTGCTGCGCGACCTATGACGGCGGACTCTTCCCCTGCATGGAGGATTTCCTGGCGCATCTGCGGGCGAAGAATTTCCAGAAACGTACCGTTGGCCTGATGGAGAACGGCTCCTGGGCTCCGACGGCGGCCAAGAGCATGAGAGCAATTCTGGACGGAATGAAAGACCTGAAAATCTGCGATCAGACCGTGTCTATTCTTTCTACCATGAACGAGAAGAATGTGGAGGAAATGAAAGGACTGGCAGCAGAGCTTTTAGCGTAGAATTTGCTGATAATTAACCGGCTTTTCCCCAAAATACCGTTTACAAATCCTCCTGAATGCGATAAAATAATAACAATAAATCCGTGATAAGAGGAGGATCATACCAGATGAAAAAGGTAAGCATTATTACAGCCGAAGAAGCGGCTATGAAGGTTCAGGACGGCGATACCATCGCCACAGGCGGATTCGTCAGCTGTGCCTGCCCGGAAGCGCTTTCTACGGCATTGGAAAAACGTTTCCTGGAGACCGGACATCCCAAGGATCTGACCCTGTTTTTTGCCGCTGGTCAGGGCCATCGCGACGGTACGGGCGGCGACCACTATGGTCATGAAGGAATGGTAAAACGTGTAATCGGCGGACATTGGGACCGCGCTCCCAAGCTGGGCGACCTGGCGCTGGCCAATAAGATCGAAGCATACAACCTGCCCCAGGGCGTTATCTCCCACATGTACCGTGATATCGCTGCTCATAATATCGGAACGATTACCCACGTGGGCCTTTACACCTTCGTGGATCCCAGAAACGGCGGCGGAAAACTCAATGAGTGCACCAAGGAAGATCTGGTAAAAATTGTTGACATTGACGGAGAGGAACGGCTTCTTTACAAAGGCTTCCCCATCAACGTGGTATTCTTGAGAGGTTCCTACTGTGACGAATACGGAAACTGTACCGTACACAGAGAGATCGGCCCTCTGGATGTGACGGCTATGGCGCAGGCCTGCAAGAACTCCGGCGGTAAAGTTATCGTGCAGGTGGAAAAAATCGTGCAGGGCGGATCCCTGGATCCCAAGCTGGTGGCTATCCCCGGTATCTATGTGGATTCCGTGGTGGTAGGATCAGAAGAAGATAACATGCAGTGTCTGGGTATGCCCTATGACGGCGCTTTGACTGGTGAATTCCGCATTCCGGTGGATGCGATTCCGCCGATTCCCATGGATGCGAAGAAGATCATCGCCCGCCGCGCGGCAATGGAACTGCCGAAGGACGCCATCGTTAACCTGGGTACCGGAGCTCCGGAAAAAATCGCCAATGTGGCTGCGGAAGAAGGCATCTCCGACAGCATGACGCTGACGGTAGAGGCTGGTTCCATCGCCGGCGTTCCCTATGGCGGAACCCAGTTTGGCGCAGCGGCCAACTCCATGGCGATTCTGCCCCATAACGTACAGTTCGATTTCTATCAGGGCGGCGGTCTGGATATCGCGTTCCTGGGACTGGCTGAGACGGCTCCAAACGGTGACCTGAACGTATCCAAGTTCGGTACCCGTCTGGCTGGCGCAGGCGGATTTATCGATATCACCCAGAATGCCAAGAGAGTGGTTTACTGCGGTACGATGACGGCCAAAGGCCTTAGAACAGAATGCAAAGACGGCAAACTGGTGATTACACAGGAAGGCGCCAAGAAGAAATTTGTCAATAAGGTGGAGCAGATCACTTTCTCCGGTGATTACGCAAACAAAGTAAAGCAGCCGGTACTGTATATCACAGAGCGCTGTGTATTCGAACTGCGTCCGGAAGGCGTAACGTTGATCGAGATCGCGCCTGGTATCGATCTGCAGACCCAGGTTCTGGATCAGATGGAATTCAAACCCATCATTGCGGATGACTTAAAGCTGATGGATGAAAGAATTTTCCGTGATGAACTGATGGGACTGGCCGACGACAAATAAATCAGATAAACCAAGATCCGTAAGGTGTTTTGACACCTTACGGATCTTTTTATTGAAATCAGCAGTCAGAGCAGCTGCATTTGGCGGGCATATCAAAACTGGGATTGAAGGCGTAAAAATTATCCGCGTCCAGATTTTCCTGCACGCTGCGCAGCGCTTCACCGAAACGCTGGAAATGGACGATTTCCCGTTCCCGGAGGAATTTGATGGGATCGGCCACTTCGGGGATATCTTTCACCAGCCGCAGGATGTTATCGTAGGTGGAGCGGGCTTTCTGTTCCGCGGCCATATCTTCCATCAGATCGGTGATGGGGTCGCCCTTGGACTGAAATTCACAGGCGTTGAAGGGGATGCCTCCGGCAGCCTGGGGCCAGAGAGCCAGAGTATGATCCACGTAATATTTGTCAAAGCCGGAACGTTCGATTTCTTCCATGGTAAGATCACAGGTCAGCTGATAGACGATGGCTCCGATCATTTCCAGATGAGCCAGTTCTTCCGTACCGATGTCCGTCAGCATGCCCATACAGGTGCGGTTGGGCATGGTGTAGCGCTGGGAGAGGTAGCGCATGGAGGCGGCCAGCTCTCCGTCGGGACCGCCGAACTGACTGATGATGGCCTGAGCCAGTTTGGCGTTTGTGGCGGTGATATTTACCGGATACTGCAGCCTTTTTTCATAATTCCACATAAATCAGCAGCGGCCTCCTTTCCTTTCCCAGGGCCAGGGACTGGAAATCCAGGACCAGGATGCGGCTGCTGCATCATCGGCAGTGTCGATGGTCAGCGGCGCGAAACGGCGGGCGTATTCGTCCATGGCTTCTTTTTTGAGTTTCAGGTTTTCCAGAAGGCAGGAACGTGCCTTCTGACTGTCGGGATGACTGTTGAGAAACAGGGTCAGGTCATTGACGGCAAAGCCCGCTTCGTTGATCCATTGCATCAGCTGGGCTTCTCCGGGGGATTTTTGCATCATCGTCTGCCACCTCGCTTTCCGCAGAATGGTTTGCACAGTTCCGGAAATACGGTGCCTGCGTTCAGCGCTTTGCAGGGTTCAAAAAGCGTATGGAATTCCTGTACGGGCACATAAGCCATACCAGGTTTCATCTGGTCGATATGGCGGTACATGGATTCCTCAAAATGACCGCAGGAAGAAGGACGGCAGCTGCAGCCAGGGGCGCAAGGAGAGGGCGTTTTCTGAAAACGCTGCCGGGAATCCTGCCGGTTCATAGAACATCTGTCCATAAAATACACCTTTCAAAGATTCAGATTTTAGTATATACTATGAAGGCAGTCATAAAACGTGAGAGATATGCATAGAAGAGGTGACATGATGAGTACGGAACTGATTATGCTGGGAACGGGCAACGCCCTGGTGACCAGATGTTATAATACATGCTTTGCGCTGCGTGAAAAAGAGGATTATTTTCTTGTGGATGCCGGAGGAGGAAACGGGATTCTGACGCAGATGGAACGGGCGGATATTCCTTTTGAGAGGGTGCGGGGGATGTTTATCTCTCATGCCCACACAGATCACGTGCTGGGAACGATCTGGGTGATCCGCATCATTGCATCCAGGATGAAAAGCGGAGCCTATGAAAAAAAATTTCATATATACTGCCACCGGGAGCTGGAGCAGCTGGTACGTACCTTTTGTATGGAGCTGCTGCCAGGGGGGCTGACGAAATATTTTGATGACCGGATCCGGTTTCATGTGATAGAAGACGGCTGCGAGCTGGAGCGGCTGGGGATATCCTTTCGTTTTTTCGATATCGGCTCCCAAAAGGCAAAGCAGTTTGGATTCCGGGCCCGTCTTTGCGATGGGCAAAGTCTGACTTTTCTGGGCGACGAGCCTTTTCATCAGGAGAATCTTGATCAGGCAAAGGACAGCGACTGGCTGATGAGCGAAGCTTTCTGTCTGTATGAGGAAAAGGAGATCTTTAAGCCCTATGAGAAATTTCACAGTACGGCGAAAGATGCTGGCAGTACGGCCGAAATGCTGAGGGCGGGCCATCTGATTTTATTCCATACGGAGGACAGTGATCTGAAACATCGCAAAGAGCGGTATACCCGGGAGGCGGCCACTGAATTTTCCCGGCCGGTGTATGTGCCGGATGATCTGGAGCGGATCGATCTGTACAAAGAAGCTTAAGCAAAGGATGCGGGACATTCATGAAACATATTTTGAAAATTGTATGGAGGATCGGGAAAAAGAACGGAATCAGCCTGATTCTGTTTGAGATTCTTTACCGGACGGCCGTTATGATGGCCGGCGGATGGATGCTGAACCGTGTCGTTGCTTTTTTGCTGAGACAGCAAAAGTTCAGCTATCTGACGGCGGAAAATTACGGAGAATTTATTTGCCGTCCGATAACAGTGCTTTTTTCCGTTTTGTTTCTGGTTTTGCTGGCCTTTCTCCTTTTGGTGGAAATATCTGCGGTTTTTCGAGCCGTACAATGTTCGGTGGCCGGACGGAAAATAGGTGCGCTGCTGCTGGCCAAGGAAGGTATCGTATCCAGCCTGCAGTTTATCCGCCGTCATCCCGTCTTCTGGCCAGGATATGTCCTGGGAACACTGCCCTTTTTGGGGCTGCATTTTATCATCTGGGAAATCATGAATGTGAAGTTGCTGGAATTCACAGTGGTTCGGATCGTTCAGACCTTTCCCGTAAAATGGATGCTGATTGTATTCTGCGTGCTGCTGCTGGCCGGTTCGGCGGTGATCTCTTTTTCTCTGCCCTACTGTATTGCAGAGGGAAAGCGGATCCGCACGGGGCTTAAAATAGCGGCGGTTCGAATCCGACGGCGTCCCGGAGCCTATGTGGCCGGTGTGCTGGCTTTGCAGGGCGTGACGCTGGCTTTGACTGCTGCAGTTTATCTTCTGTCAGCTCTTGTTGGCGTGGCTGGGATCATGCTTTTCATAAAGCCCTCCGCCCGGATCAGCGGCGTATTGATCTATGGGCTGCAGGCTCAGCGGTTTGTTGCTGTTTTTTGCGGATCTGCCGGAATTTTACTGGGTTTGATGAGCGTGGGAATCGCTTATTATCCGGGCAGGGGAAGGAGAAATCTGAAGCTTCCCGGCGCTTTTTTTCGGCGGCGGCTGGCGGTCCGTCTGCTCACCCTGCTTGTGGTGGCGGCGGAACTGGGAGTCATTGGGTATCAGACCTTTTACATCGGACGGATTCATAATACGGTGCTGGATTCTTTTTCTGTGACAGCCCATCGCGGCGGGGCAAATATGGCGCCGGAAAATACCATGAGCGCCATGGAGTACGCGGCGGAAACGATGGTGGACTATGCGGAGATTGACGTTCAGGAGACAAAGGACGACGTGCTGGTTCTGCTCCATGACACCAGTTTGAAGCGAACCACAGGGTACCAGGCCGATATCTGGGATATGACATACCAGGAGGTGGCGCAGCTGGATGCCGGCGTGCGGTTTGCAAACCGGTTTGTGGGCGAACGGATTCCTACGCTGGATGAGGTGATCGAATACAGCCGGGGACGAATGGGACTGAATATAGAGGTGAAAGATAACGGTCACAACCGGAATATCGTCAGCAAGGTAGTACAGTGTCTGGAAGAACATGATTTTGTGGATCAGTGCGTGCTGACTTCCATGAACTATTCCTTTTTGCAGCAGGCCAAAGAGCTGAATCCGGATATCCGTACCGGTTACATCATGACCATGACTTACGGCAGTGTGCGTGACATTGACGCGGCAGATTTTTTTAGTGTGAAGTATACTTATGTGACGGCTGCCTTTGTGCAGGAGGCGCACAGCTGCGGAAAAGAAGTACATGCCTGGACAGTGAATTATCCGGGAGATATTCAGCGGATGATTACCTACGGCGTGGACGGAATCATCACAGACGATCCAGCTTTGGCCCATGAAGTGTATCTGGGCGAGGGGAACGCGCAGAGCAGTTTTGGCAGTTTGCTGCGGTATGTGATAAAATAAAGTTTGCTTTCTGAAAAAATCATGCTATACTTACAGGGAAAGTTGGTAAAGGATTGTGATATCATGCGAAAAGCAATTGGAAAATTTTTCAGCCAGCTGCGGGAAAAGGCGGATTATTACGACTATAACCTGCTGGCTGTGGTGATTCTTTTGACCTGCTTCGGCCTGGTGATGCTTTACAGTACCAGCGCCTATGAGGCGGAAATCCGTTTCGGCGACGACATGCACTATTTTGCCCGACAGGCGTGGATCAGCCTGGCGGCAGTTCTGAGCGCCGTGGTTATTTCGAAGTTTGATTACCATATTTTGATTAAGCTGTCAGGATTTATTTTTCTGGTGTCCTTTGTGCTGATGGCCATGGTAAAATGGTCGCCGCTGGGCGTTGTGGTAAACGGCGCCAGACGCTGGCTGTGGCTGGGGATTCAGTTTCAGCCATCGGAGATTGCCAAGATCGCCGTCATCACGTATCTTCCAGTGGTGATCATCAGTATGGGGAGAAAGGTAAAGACGCTAAAAGGAGTGCTGTTTCTCCTGCTTTTGGGCGCGATCCAGGCAGGCGCAGCTTACCTGCTGACGGACAACTTAAGTACAGGTCTGATCATCGGCGGCATCACGGTGGTGATGATCTTTATCTCCCATCCGAAGACGAAGCCTTTCTTGATCACACTGGCGGTGGGCAGCGTTTTGATTGCCATCGCGGTGGCTTATCTGGCGCTGAGTGTGGACAGCAGTGAAAGCTTCCGTATCCAGCGAATCCTGGTGTGGCTCCATCCGGAGGAGTACACCGCTTCCGGGGGCTATCAGGTGATGCAGGCTCTTTACGCCATCGGTTCCGGCGGTTTTTTTGGCAAAGGGCTGGGAAACAGCGCTCAGAAGCTGGGTACGATTCCCGAGGCGCAAAATGACATGATTTTTTCCATTGTCTGTGAAGAGCTGGGTATCTTCGGGGCAGTGATGCTTTTGCTGTTGTTCTGTTATCTTTTGTACCGGCTGTTTTTTATCGCCCAGAATGCGCCGGATCTGTACGGGTCTTTGATGGTGACGGGTATTTTTGCCCATATTGCCCTGCAGGTTATCCTGAACATCTGCGTGGTGATCAATGTGATCCCCACTACGGGTATTACCCTTCCTTTCGTCAGTTACGGAGGTACTTCCGTTCTGTTTCTGATGGTGGAGATGGGAATCGCCTTAAGCGTATCCAGAAAGATTAAGTTCCAGGATAAAATTGAAGGATGAATTTCGTAAAAGCGGTTGACAAACATGGCAAATATAGGTATGCTTTGAGCATATAAGGTGCGTGTTGTGGTGGAAGTCAGCGGCACGTCACAGTTTGGATGTATAAAGGAGAGAAGGATATGTTTGAGAAAATGAAAGAGATCATCGCAGAACAGCTGAACTGCGATGCCAACACAATTTTCCCGGATACTTCGTTTAAGGATGATCTGGGAGCAGATTCCCTGGATCTGTTTGAGCTGGTGATGGCTTTGGAGGAGGAGTATTCCATCGAGATACCATCGGATGATCTGACAGATCTTCTGACGGTAGGCGATGTGGTAGAGTATTTGAAGACAAAAGGTGTGGAGGAATAATCCACGCCTTTATTATCGTTACAGAGACGAAGGAGGAGCGTATGACAAAAGTAAAAACCAGATTTGCACCCAGTCCCACAGGCAGAATGCATGTGGGAAATTTAAGGACAGCGCTGTACGCATATCTGATTGCCAAACATGCAGGCGGCGACTTCATGCTGCGTATCGAGGATACGGATCAGGAACGGTTTCAGGAGGAAGCGCTGGGGATCATATACCGGACTCTGGAAAAGACCGGACTGATTCCGGACGAAGGACCGGGAAAGGAAAAAGACTGCGGCCCGTATGTGCAGAGCGAACGGTGCGCCCAGGGGATTTATATGAAATATGCGAAACAGCTGATCGACCAGGGGGACGCTTACTATTGTTTCTGTGACAAAGAAAGACTGGAGTCTCTGCGGACGGATGTGGCCGGAAAAGAGATCGTGGTTTACGATAAACACTGTCTGCATCTTTCCAAGGAAGAGGTACAGGCCAACCTGGACAAGGGGATGCCCTATGTGATTCGCATCAATATGCCCACGGAAGGCGTCACCACTTTCCATGACGAGATCTACGGCGACATCACTGTTCCCAACGAGGAGCTGGATGATATGATTCTGATAAAATCGGACGGCTACCCCACTTACAATTTTGCCAATGTGGTGGACGACCATCTGATGGGAATCACCCATGTGGTGAGAGGCAATGAATATCTGTCTTCCGCGCCCAAGTATAACCGCCTGTATGAGGCGTTCGGGTGGGAAGTCCCCGTTTATGTACATTGTCCGCTGATTACCAACGAAGCCCATCAGAAGCTGAGTAAGCGCAGCGGCCATTCTTCCTATGAGGATCTGATCGATCAGGGATTTTTAAGCGAGGCGGTGGTCAATTATGTGGCCCTTCTTGGCTGGAGCGCGCCGGATAACCGGGAGATCTTTTCTCTGGAAGAGCTGGTTGAAGCTTTCGACTATCGTCATATGAGCAAATCCCCGGCCGTGTTTGATATTGTAAAGCTGAAGTGGATGAACGGTGAATATCTGAAAAAAATGGACGGCGATGCCTTTTATGAGATGGCGCTTCCTTACATCAAAGAAGTTGTCACCAAAGATTACGATCTGCGCAAAATTGCCGATATGGTGAAAACCAGAATCGAGATTTTCCCGGACATCAAAGAGCATATTGATTTCTTTGAACAGGTTCCGGAATATGATATTTCCATGTATGCCCACAAAAAGAGTAAGACGACGGTTCAGACTTCTCTTCAGGTGCTGCAGGAAGTACTGCCGATCCTGGAGGCGCAGGAGGATTACAGCAACGACGCCCTCTATGAAACACTGTCGGCTTATCTGAAAGAAAAGGGGTACAAGGTGAACTATGTGATGTGGCCCATCCGTACCGCCGTTTCCGGCAAGCAGATGACACCGGCTGGCGCCACCGGAATCATGGAAGTTCTGGGAAAAGAGGAATCACTGAAACGAATCCGTCAGGCTATAGAGAAATTAAGCGCATGAATCTGAATCAGGAACAGAAACAGGCGGTCCTTCACAGGGAAGGACCGATGATGGTTCTGGCCGGTCCCGGTTCCGGGAAAACAGCGGTGATCACGGCCAGAACCGCTTACTTGATAGAACATTATCACATTGCTCCTTCTTCCGTGCTGGTGGTGACTTTTACCAGAGCTGCAGCCGGTGAAATGAAGGAGCGTTTTTTGTCTCTGGTAAAGGGGCGGTATACCCAGGTGCATTTTGGCACCTTTCACGGCATTTTCTATGGAATATTAAAACAGGCTTACGGGCTGAATTCCGCGAACATTATTCCCGAGGGAGACAGGAAGCGCCTGCTGAGTGAACTGATCGGGATCAGCGGGATGGAAGTGGAGGATGAGAAAGAGACGTTGGAGCTTCTGGAACAGGAGATCAGTACGGTGAAGACGGAACAGATTCCGCTGGAGCATTTTTATTCCGGAAGCTGCCCGGAGGAAGTTTTTCGGCAGATTTACCGCAGCTACCATCAGGAACTGCGCAGAAAGCGTCTGCTGGATTTTGATGATCTGATGGTGTATTGTTATGATCTTTTTGTCAAAAGGCCGGATATCCTGAAAAGATGGCAGGAGCGGTTTCGCTATATTCTGGTGGATGAATTTCAGGATGTGAACCTGCTTCAGTACCGGATCGTCCGTATGCTGGCGGCTCCTGAAAATAATCTTTTCGTGGTGGGAGACGACGATCAGTCCATCTACCGTTTTCGCGGGGCAAAACCAGAGATCCTTTTTTCTTTCCCGCGGGACTATCCTGGATGCGGACAGATTACACTGCGTCAAAACTATCGCTGCAGCAGGGCTGTGGTCAATTGTTCTTTAAGGCTGATCCGACATAACACAAAGCGGTACGAAAAGGAGCTGCGGACAGAAAATGAACAGGGGGAAGCGGTAGAGATTCATCCCTTTGCGGACGAGGAGGCGCAAAGCCTTTATCTGGTCCGGTCGATCACGGAGATCATAAAGGAAGGCTGCGCGCCAAATGAGATCGCCGTTCTTTTTCGAACCAATACGGAAAGCCGCCAGACCGTATCGCGGCTGATGGAATATAACATTCCTTTTGTGATGAAAGATGCGGTTCCCAATCTGTTTGAACATTGGATTGGACGCCAGATTCTTTCCTATCTGCGTCTTTCACGGGGAGGAAGAAACCGGAGTGATTTTCTGACGATCATGAACAGACCCAATCGGTATCTGTCCCGGGAGGCTTTTTGGGAAAGAGAGGTTTCCTTTGAATCGCTCTATCAGTTCTACGAAGAGAAGGAATGGATGTGTGACCGAATTGAAAAGCTGGAGGAGGATCTGAAAAGGATGGGCGCTATGGCGCCGTTTGCCGCTATCAATTATTTATGCTGCGGCGTGGGATACCGGGACTACATCATTGAATATGCCAGGAAACGGAAACTAAGGGAGGAGGATCTGCTGGAAATTCTGGAGGAAATCCAGCAGAGCAGCCGTCCGTACCGTACTTTTGAGGAGTGGTGCGGTTATATCCAGGAGTATTCTCTTTTGCTGCAGCAAAAAAAACGTTCCCAGAATGATGACGGCGTAATGATTTGTACGCTTCACGGGGCGAAGGGGCTGGAGTACGATCATGTCTACATCGTAAATGTCAATGAAGGGACGATTCCCTATCACAAGGCGGTGCTGGAAGAAGAGCTGGAGGAAGAGCGCAGACTGCTCTATGTGGGGATGACAAGAGCCAGAAAAACCCTTCATCTTTATTATCCGGAAAAGAGGTATCAGAAAAAGCGCAAACCTTCTGCATTTCTGGAGGAGATACTGGAAAGGAAGATTGATGACTGAGATTACGGTTTATGTGGGGAAAATGGATAAGGGACCGAAAAAGCAGGAGCATGAGGCGGGAAGACGTCTGCTGGCAGCCGGTCTTATGGACAGGTTTGGGGTAACGCTTCGAAAAGAGGATCTGGCGGTTGCCGAAAAAGGAAAACCCTATCTGAAGGGGAGAGAGGATCTTCATTTTAATATCAGCCATTCCGGGAACTTTGTACTCTGCGCCCTGGGGGAATGCCCGCTGGGTGTGGACATTGAGCGGCACAAAGATCTGCATTTTCTGCGGACAGGCAGAAGATTTCTGTCGGAAGAAGAGTGGAAGCAATGGGAGAAAAGCGAAGATCCCCGCAAATATTTTTTCGACCGCTGGGTGATCCGGGAAGCTTATCTTAAGTGGAAAGGGACCGGCATCGACCGGGATCTTCGCAGTCTTTCCTTCGACGGACAGGGAAGACTGTTTCATGTGGCTGATGGATACAGCGCCGCAGTGTGGACGGAGGAATCTTTTTTTCTCCGTCTTCGTTTTTTATTCTAAAATAGAAATCTTCTCATATATTGTGTTAAGAGGTGAACGGTATGAGAGAAGAGATAGGTAAGCTGTTTCCGAAAGAGGTGAGAAACCTTCTGGAAAAAGCAGAGTTAAAGCAGGAATATCTGCAGGAAATCCGTCTGCGGATCAACGGGCCTTTGCTGGTGGTCTATCGGGGCGAGGAGTACTTTCTCGGAGCGAAGGGAGGACTGTGCAAAGATCCGGGCCAGGCTTTTCGCGTTTGCAGACGCTGTCTTCAGGAAACACTGGAATATCTTTCCGGCTATTCCCTCTATGCTTATGAGGAAGAAGTACGGCAGGGCTATCTGACTTTGCAGGGAGGCCATCGGGTGGGGCTGGCAGGGAAAACCATATTGGACGGAGAAAAGATAACGAGCATTCGCTTTATTTCTTTTATCAATATCCGTTTTTCTCATCAGGTGAAAGGCTGCGCCTCTGTCATTCTGCCCTATATCGCGCAGGGAAGTACCGTACGCCATACGCTGCTGATTTCACCGCCGCGCTGCGGAAAAACCACGATCCTGCGGGATCTGATCCGGCAGATATCCGACGGAGATGAAAAAAGGCCGGGACATTGTGTGGGGGTTGTGGACGAGCGTTCGGAGATCGGAGGGTGCCATCAGGGAGTGCCGCAAAACGACGTGGGGATCCGCACGGATGTGCTGGACGGCTGCCCAAAGGCGGAGGGAATGATGATGCTGATCCGCTCCATGTCGCCGGAGGTGATTGCTGTGGATGAGATTGGCAGCTATGAAGATATCCACGCCATCGAGTCGGTGATCCACTGCGGCTGCAGGCTGTTGGCCACGGTTCACGGCAGTTCCATCGATGATATCAAAAGGAAACCGCTGCTGAACCGTCTGGTAAAAGAGAAGATTTTTGAGCGGTATATTCTTCTGGAGGGCAGACCGCGGGCGGGAACTGTGCGGCAGATTTTTGATGAAAGGGGCGGCTGCCTGTTCCAGGGAGACGGGATATGACGGCGAAGGCGGCCGGCATCTGTCTGATCGTACTGTCCAGTTTTGGACTGGGACTGATAAAAAGTGTGGAACTGCAGAAAAGATACCGGCTGCTAAAGGAATGGGAGAAGATTGTCCTTTTGCTGGAACAGGAAATTTCCTGTCATATACCGCTTCCGGAAGCATACCATAGAGTGGGAGACAGGGTATGCGATCCTTTTAAACCGTTTTTGGAAAGTCTTTCAAAACAGCTGGACGCCCATGGAGGGAAATCTTTTCGGGAGATTTTCACCCAGGAGGGCAAGCGCTGTCTGGCCGGCGGATGTTTAACGGGGGAGGATCTGCGCCAGATCTGCGCGCTGGGGGATCTTGTGGGTTTTGCAGACCGAAAGACGCAAAAAAATCTGCTGGACAGGTACCGAAAAGAGCAGGAAATTCGTCTGGCACAGCTGGGGGAACAGCTGCCGGCAAAGCAAAAACTGTACCGCAGTCTGGGAATTCTGGGCGGGGCATTTCTGGGAATTTTGCTGCTTTGACAAAGGGGGGAGAAAAGTTGGAAGTCAGTATTATCTTCAAAATCGGTGCGGTTGGCATTCTGGTTTCCGTGTTGAGCCAGGTGCTGAAACACAGCGGAAGAGAAGAACAGGCTTTCCTGGCCAGCCTGGCGGGGCTGGTCATTGTACTTTTCTGGATCCTGCCCTATATCAACGAGTTGTTTGAAAGCGTTCGTCAGCTTTTTATGCTTTGAGGGGGGAGAAGCATGGACGTGATCAGAATCGCCCTTCTTGGCTTCACCGGGGTTTTGCTGGGACTGATTGTCCGGGAATGCCGGCCGGAATTTTCTTTTTACATCAGCCTGGCCTGCGGGATCTGTATTCTGCTGCTTTCATCGGAGCGGGCGCAGTATCTGATAGAATCCATACAGTCGATCCGAAACCGTCTGCCGGTGGATGCGTCCTATTTGAATGTTCTGATGAAAATGATCGGCATTGCCTATATCGGACACTTCTCTTCCGGGCTGTGCAAGGATGCGGGCTACGGAGCAGTCGCCGATCAGATTGAAATCTTTTGCAGGCTGTCCATGATGGCCATGGCCATGCCGGTCCTGCTGACGCTGCTGGAGATGATCCAGGGATTTCTGGGATGAGAACCGTTCTTTTCTTTCTCTTTTTTCAGCTTTGCACTGCCCTTTTTGGCGTCTCTTTCGTATGGGCGGCGGAAGAGTCCATGGAGGAAAAAGCTGCGGATTATGAAGAGGAGCTGTTGGACGACCTGGATACCAGGCAGATGCAAAGGATCATGGACGAACTTCTGGAAGAGGACAGCTTTTCTTTTAAAGAAATTGTCCGCGAACTGATGGAGAACGGACAGGCGATCACGGGGGAACAGGCGCTGGAGCTTGTCGAAGAAAGCTTCTGGAAACTGTTTGGAGAAAATCGCGGCGTCTTCGGACAGGTTCTGCTGCTGGCTTTTGCGGCTGCGTTGATGAGCAGTTTCGTACAGGCCTTTGACCGGGAGAAAATGGGGGATAGCTGCTTTTACATGATTTATCTGCTGGTCTTTGTACTGTTGCTGAAGGAATTTCGTGATATGAGCGGAGAACTTCACGGGGTACTTACCGGGATCGTAAAGTTTATGCAGGCGCTGGCCCCTTCTTATTATATCGTGGTTTCGGCGGCCGCCGGCGTCACTACGGCTTCCTTATTTTATCAGATCATTTTGATCGCCATTTTCTGTGTGGAATATATACTGGTTACGTTTCTTTTTCCAGCCGTGCATATCTATGTACTGCTGGAGTTTATCAACCTGATGACAAAGGAAGCCATGCTTTCCAGGATAGGCGAACTGCTGCGGGGCGGCATACTCTGGGTGCAAAAGACCTTACTGGCGGTGATCGCGGGAATGCAGATCATCCAGAGTCTGGTGGCGCCGGCGCTGGACTCTCTGAAGCGTTCTGTGCTGGGGAGGACGGCAAGCGTCATACCGGGGATCGGAGGCGCGGTGAACGCTGTGACGGAGATCATTTTTGCTTCGGCAGTGCTGATCCGAAACTGTTTCGGAGCGGCTGCGCTGATTGCGCTGGTGATGATGGGAATCGTGCCGGTGCTGAAGCTGGGCATGAACGCACTGGTCTACAAACTGACAGGCGCGCTGATACAGCCGGTCTGCGACGAGAGACTGGTCAAATGCTTTCTGGCCATGGGGGAAGGATGCATGCTGCTTTTGAAGCTTTTATTTACCACCCAGATCCTTTTTATGCTGACTATTGTGATTCTGGCAAATTCGCTGTAACGAGGTGGTAAGATGGGCGAACTGCTGAACCGCTGGATTGCAGGACTGGCCTGCTATTATCTGGTTTATGCCATTGTGATGAATGTGATTCCCAGGAAAGAATACCGGGTTTACGTAAAGACTTTTATGGGGCTTTTGCTGATTGTTCTTCTTTTGACTCCGGTACAGGGACTCTTTGGAAAAACCCGGGATTTTGCCTCCTTTTTCTGGACGGAGGAGATGAAACGGGCATGGAATGAGATCCGGCTGCAGGGAAAAGCCGGTCTAAACGAGACGAAAGATCAGTATTTTCGTTACGCCTGCCAGGAGGAGATCGCCGGGCAGATAGAGACTCTGGCAGAAAATATGGGCTGCAGTCTGGAAGAAGCCAAGGTGGAGCTAAAGGAAGAGGAGGAGATCACCGTGAAATCCATTGAAATCACACCAAAAAGCGGGGCAGCCGAAAAGCTGCAGGAAAAACTGGCGCAGGTGTATGGAATCGGGAAAGGAGATATCCATGTCAATCCAGCAGCTTCGTAAAGCGGCGGAATGGATCCGAGGCCGGAAAAAGGAGCAGCTGTTGATTTCCGTGCTGCTTTTGGGTTTATTTCTGGTCATCATGATGCCGGTAAAGGAAACCGATGAGATGAAAGAGACACAAAAAACAGAGGAAGAAACGCTGCCGCAGACACCGGCAGAAGAAGAAGCCGCTGCGAAGCAGATGGAGAGGCAGCTGGTGGAAACGCTGTCCCAGGTGGAAGGCGTGGGAGAGGTGAAAGCTGCGGTTACCCTGGAGACATCGGGGAAAAGAGTGGTGGAAAAGGATGTGCCGGTCAGTACTTCTGACACCAGCCAGACCCAGGGGGGCGGAGAAAGCCAGGAGTCTTTCAGCAGTGATTCCCAGGAAGAAACCGTCTATGAGCGGGACAGCGATGGAAATGAGACACCCTATGTGGTACAGGAGACGACGCCGGAAATCCGCGGCGTGGTGGTCGTGGCAAAAGGCGGGGGCGACCCGGTGATACAAAGGCAGATTCAGGAGGCAGTGATGGCATTATTTCATGTTGAGGCACATAAAATAAAAGTGATGAAGATGAAATAAAGGAGAGTGTCATTGAAAAAGAAGTTGTTTCGAAAAAATCAGGTGATTATTACAGCCCTTGCCGTTATGATTGCGGTTGCCGGATATATCAATTATTCGGACTCCAGACTGAAAACACAGGACGGCTCTTTACAGGCGGAAGAAACGGCGGATATGGGGGAAATCACAGAGGATATCGAAAGTCTGGACTATGATCTCACTGATGAAATCGCCGAAGCGGCAAAAGAGGAGACGAAGGAGGATGGGGGAGATGACCAAGAAGCGGAACAGTCGGAGGATGCGTCCGCCCAGACACCGGGAGAGGCGGTCCTGACAGGCGCTTCTACATACGTGGCCCAGGCCAGAATCAGCAGGGAACAGATCCGCTCCCAGAATAAGGAAACACTTCTGGAGATTATTAACAATGAAGAACTGGGGCAGGAAGAGAAGCAGGCAGCCGTGGACAGTATGGTTACCATGACGGATCAAATCGAGAAGGAAGCGGCTGCAGAATCTCTTCTGGAAGCGAAGGGGTTTGACAGCGTGGTGGTGAATCTGGATGGGGAGACGGCGGATGTGATGGTGCCCACGGCGGATCTGGACGCTTCCCAGCTGGCACAGATCGAGGATGCGGTGAAGAGAAAGACCGGTGTGGAGGCTTCCGATATTATCATTACTCCCATGGATGAATCTGTGGCAGAATAAGGCAAAAAGAGACTGCATTATGCGGTCTCTTCTCTTTTGGCAAATACCTTGACACGGTTTGTGCGATATACTAAAATGATCTACATGTGAAATCTGAAAGAATCAGGAGGAGTTTTCGTGACTGATTATACGAAAGAGATAGAAAAGAGACGGACCTTTGCCATCATCTCCCATCCCGATGCCGGGAAGACCACTCTGACAGAGAAGTTTCTTCTCTACGGCGGAGCCATCAACCTGGCCGGGTCGGTAAAGGGAAAGGCAACGGCCAGACATGCGGTGTCTGACTGGATGGAGATAGAAAAAGAGAGGGGTATTTCCGTGACCTCGTCGGTGTTGCAGTTTAATTACGGCGGTTACTGCATCAATATTCTGGACACCCCGGGACATCAGGATTTCTCCGAGGATACTTACCGGACTTTGATGGCGGCGGATTCCGCGGTGATGGTTATCGACGGTTCCAAGGGCGTGGAAGCGCAGACGAGAAAGCTTTTTAAAGTCTGCGTCATGCGGCATATTCCCATTTTTACCTTTATCAATAAAATGGACCGTGATGCCAACGATACCTTTGACCTTTTGGATGAAATCGAAAAAGAACTGGGTATCGCCACCTGTCCGATCAACTGGCCCATCGGTTCCGGCAAGGCGTTCAAAGGTGTGTACGACAGAGATACCAGAAAAGTACTGGTTTTCTCCGATACCATGAAAGGCACCAAAGAGGGCACGGAGGAGGAAATCGCCATTGACGATCAAAGGCTGGACGAGGTGCTGGATCCCGGACAGAAGGAACAGCTTTTGGAGGAGATTGAACTGCTGGACGGAGCCAGCGCTCCTTTTGATCTGGAACAGGTGTCCAAAGGAGAGCTGTCGCCGGTGTTTTTCGGATCTGCGCTGACTAATTTTGGCGTGGAAACATTTTTGCAGCATTTCCTTGCCATGACCTTTACCCCTCTTCCGCGAAAATCAGACGAGGGTCTTATCGATCCCATTAAGGAGCCGTTTTCGGCGTTTGTCTTTAAGATTCAGGCCAATATGAACAAAGCTCACCGGGACAGAATCGCCTTTATGCGCATCTGTTCCGGAAAGTTTGACGCATCCCAGGAGGTTTATCACGTACAGGGAGATAAAAAAATGCGGCTTTCCCAGCCGCAGCAGATGATGGCCTCGGATCGTCATGTGGTGGAAGAGGCCTATGCGGGAGATATCATCGGCGTCTTTGACCCTGGAATCTTTTCCATCGGGGATACAGTCTGTATGCCCGGCAGAAAATTCAGGTTTGAGGGGATTCCCACCTTTGCGCCGGAGCACTTTGCCAGGGTACGCCAGGTGGACACCATGAAAAGAAAACAGTTTATCAAGGGAATCAGCCAGATCGCCCAGGAGGGAGCCATCCAGATCTTCCAGGAGTTCAATACGGGCATGGAGGAGATCATCGTCGGCGTGGTGGGAGTACTGCAGTTTGACGTGCTGAAATACCGTCTGGAAAATGAATACAAGGTGGACATCCGTCTGGAAACACTGCCCTATGAGCATATCCGCTGGATCGAGAATAAAGACGAGATCGATGTGGAAAAACTCACCGGTACTTCTGATATGAAGAAAGTGAAGGATCTGAAAGGGAACCCGCTGCTGTTGTTTGTCAACGCCTGGAGCGTGGGCATGACGCTGGAGAGAAACGAAGGCCTGATTCTTTCCGAATTCGGAAAGAATTAAAAACCCCCTTTTATTTTCGAAAGGTGTTTGTTATAATAAGAAAAAGGATGAACAGCGGGAGGTTGCGCGATGGCAGAAAATAAAAATGAGATGAAAGATTCCTATACAGCTTACGATTCCGGACAGATCGGAACCGTACAGATCGCAGACGAAGTTGTGGCGATTATCGCAGGTCTGGCAGCGACAGAAGTGGAAGGCGTCAAATCCATGGCGGGCAATATCACCAATGAACTGGTGGGTAAGCTGGGGATGAAAAACCTTTCCAAAGGCGTAAAAGTAGATGTGAAAGACGGTGTGGTCGGTGTGGATCTGAATCTGAATATCAAATACGGATATGCCATTCCTGAGGTCTGCAAAGTGGTACAGGAGAAAGTAAAATCTGCGATTGAGAATATGACGGGACTTTCTGTTTCGAAAATCAATATTGGTATTGCAGGCGTGAACCTTGAAAATATAAAGTAAGTGTGAAATGAGATGAGGGGGGCTGTATACAGACTCCCTTTTTTTACGGAAACAGGACAATCGGGTTGGATTACGGAGGAAATCATGAGCAGAAGAGAGCTGCGGGAGAATATTTTTAAACTGCTTTTCCTGAGAGGATTTCGTCAGGAAGAGGAAATGCCGGAACAGCTGGCGCTTTATTTTGAAGAGATGGAAGAGACGCAGGAGAAAGACCGCCGGTATATCGAAGAAAAGCTGGAAAAGGTGACCAAGTGTTTGACAGAACTGGATCAGACCATCAACCATGTGTCCTCAGGCTGGAAAACCAGCAGAATGAGCAAGGTGGATCTGACAATTTTAAGATTGGCAGTCTATGAACTGAAATACGATGAGGATGTGCCGGTAAAGGTGGCCATCAACGAAGCGGTGGAACTGGCGAAAAAATTCGGCCAGGATGAGTCCGCCTCCTTTATCAATGGAATCCTCGGTGCGGTTGCCAGAGAGCTGCAGTGATGGGACAGAGCATTTATTCGGTTAAGCAGGTAAATACCTATATTAAAAATATGTTTACCCAGGATTTCCTGCTGCAAAAGATCCGGATCCAGGGGGAAGTCAGCAACTGTAAATACCACACATCGGGCCACATCTATTTTTCTTTGAAAGATGAAAGCGGTTCCATCGCCTGTGTGATGTTTGCGGGTCAGAGAAAAGGACTGGCTTTTTCCATGAAAAACGGCGACCAGGTGGTGGCGTCAGGCAGTGTCAGCGTTTATGAGCGGGACGGCAGATATCAGCTGTACGCTAAGGAGATTATGCTGGCCGGTTCCGGGCTTTTGTACGAACGGTTTCAGGCGCTGAAGCGTTCACTGGAAGAGATGGGGATGTTTGCGCCGGAATATAAACAGCCGATTCCAGGGGGGATCCGGGTACTGGGGGTGGTGACCGCACCCACCGGAGCGGCCATCCGTGATATCTGCAATGTGGCCAGGAGGAGAAATCCGGGGATTCAGATCATCCTTTATCCTGCCCAGGTGCAGGGAGCAGGGGCAGCCGACAGTATTGTGAAGGGGATTCAGATGCTGGATGCCATCCATGTGGACACCATGATTGTGGGAAGGGGAGGCGGCTCCATAGAAGATCTGTGGGCGTTTAATGAAGAAAAGGTGGCGCGGGCCATATTCGAGTGCAATGTCCCGGTGATCTCGGCGGTGGGGCATGAGACCGATGTGACCATAGCCGATTATGTGGCGGATATGAGAGCGCCTACCCCGTCGGCGGCGGCAGAACTGGCGGTGGATGATGTGAACGCTCTGCTGTCACGGATGGAACAGTATGAACGGCGGATACGTTTTCTGATGCAGGGAAAACTGACGCTGACAAAGCAGAGACTGTCAGGCTATCAGGTGCAGTTTGGGTATCTGAGCCCTTGGCAGCAGATCCGGGAAAAAAGGCAGTATCTGGCTGACCAGGAAGACAGGCTGCGCGATGGAATGGATAAACGTCTGCAGTCTGCTAAAAACCGTATGCTCCTTTTGGTGGAGAGGATGAAAGGCTTGTCGCCGCTGGATAAGCTGAAGCAGGGATACTCCTATACGGAAATGCCGGACGGGAAGGCGGTTACCCGCATTGCTCAGGTTCGGGAAGGAGATACGGTGCGGATCCATGTCAGCGACGGCAGTATACTGGCGCAGGTAAAGGAGAAAGAAAAACGAGATGAATGAAAAGGAAAGAAAACAAAGGGAAGATCAGGAGACGACGCTGGAAGAATCCTTTCAGAATTTGGATGCCATCGTAAAGCGCCTGGAATCAGGAGAACTGACGCTGGAGGAATCCTTTCAGAATTATCAGAAAGGCATGACGATACTGAAGGAATGCAGCCGGAAGATTGATCTGGTGGAGAAGAAGGTACTGCAGATGGATGAAGAAGGAGAATTGCATGAGTTTTAAAGAGACGCTGCAGAAGAAAACAAAAGAAGCGGAAGAAATCGTGCTGCAGTATCTGCCAAAGGAAGAAGGTTTCGCGGCGCAGATGGCACAGGCGCTTAATTATAATATGACCGCACCGGGGAAACGTTTGCGGCCGGTTTTGATGATGGAAGCATACCGTATGTACCAGGGAGAGGGAACGCTTGTCCATCCCTTTATGGCCGCGATGGAGATGATACATACCCACTCTCTGATTCATGATGATCTTCCGGCGCTGGACAACGATGATTACCGAAGGGGCAGGAAGACCACCCACAAGGTGTACGGAGAGGCCATGGCGGTGCTCTGCGGCGATACACTGCTCAATTACGCATACGAGACGGCTTTTCTGGCCTTCGATATGGACCGCGAGGGAAAAAGGACAGCCAGGGCGCTGCAGATTCTTGGTAAAAAAGCAGGCCTTTACGGTATGCTGGGGGGACAGAGCGTGGATGTGATGAATGATGGAAAACCTCTGTCCCGGCAGATGCTGGATTATATTTATGAGAATAAAACTTCCGCGCTGATAGAAGGCTCATTGATGATCGGAGCCGTTCTGGCCAACGCTTCCGCAGAAGAAGTGGACAGAATGGAGCAGGCGGGGCGGTATCTGGGGCTGGCATTTCAGATTCAGGATGATATCCTGGATGTGACGGGAACGAAGGAAGAGCTTGGAAAACCGATTCGCAGTGACGAGAAGAATGAGAAAACCACTTATGTGTCTTTGGAAGGAATTGAGAAAGCCAGAGAGGAAGCGGAAAAACTGACCGGAAAAGCACAGAAGCTTTTGACGGGAAATCACTTTCTGCAGGAGCTTTTGGCATATCTGATGAACCGGAAGAAATAGAAGGTATGAAAAATGGTACTGGATAAGATCAAAAAAGCAAATGATGTACAGGAGCTTAGTCAGGAAGAACTGCAGACACTGGCAGAGGAAGTACGTGCCTTTCTGATTGAGCATTTAAGCAGGACGGGCGGACATCTGGCGTCTAATCTGGGCGTGGTGGAGCTGACCATTGCCCTGCACCGGGTGCTGCATTTTCCTGGGGACCGTCTGATCTGGGATGTGGGGCATCAGTGTTATACCCATAAAATTCTCACAGGAAGGAAAGAAGAATTTGAGCATTTAAGACAGGCCGGCGGTATGAGCGGATTTCCAAAGCGGGCGGAAAGCCCCTGCGATTCTTTTGATACGGGGCACAGTTCCACATCTATTTCCGCAGGGCTGGGATATGTTCACGCCCGGGATTTGCAAGGAGAAGACTACCGTGTGATTTCGGTGATCGGAGACGGCGCTCTGACCGGAGGCATGGCCTATGAGGCGCTGAATAATGCAGCGGAACTGAAGAAAAATTTTGTTATCGTGCTGAATGACAATAATATGTCCATCTCCAATAACGTGGGCGGGATGTCCGCCTATCTGGGAAATCTGCGGACAGCGGCTTCCTATGCGGATCTGAAGCTGAACGTGACGAACGCACTGAAAAGGATTCCGCGGGTGGGAGACGGTATGGTGCAGGCGATCCACAAAACGAAAAGCAGTATTAAACAGTTCGTGATTCCGGGCATGCTTTTTGAAAATATGGGACTGACTTATCTGGGGCCGGTGGACGGGCATAATATTTCCCAGATGACGCGGATCTTCCAGGACGCTTTCCGGGTGGAAGGGCCGGTGCTGGTTCACGTGCTGACAAGAAAAGGAATGGGGTATGAACCGGCCATGCGCCATCCGGCCCGCTTTCACGGAACGGCGCCCTTTGAGATCGAGACGGGGATTCCGGCCAAAAAGACCAGACCTGCCTATACGGATATTTTTTCCACCGTTATGCGCAAATTTGGAGACCGGGATGAAAAGGTGGTGGCGGTGACGGCTGCCATGCCCACCGGAACCGGGCTGAATCGTTTTGCCCATATGTTTCCCCAGCGTTTTTTTGACGTGGGAATTGCGGAGGAGCACGCCGTTACGTTTGCGGCAGGACTGGCTCTGGGCGGATTAAAGCCGGTGGTGGCGGTTTATTCTTCCTTCCTACAGCGGGCGGTCGACCAGGTGCTCCATGATGTGTGTATGCAGAATCTTCATGTGGTTTTTGCCATTGACCGTGCGGGCCTGGTGGGAAGCGACGGAGAGACCCATCACGGGTGCTTTGATTTGACCTATCTGTCTATGATGCCGAATATGACAGTGATGGCGCCGAAAAATAAGTGGGAACTTTCTGATATGATGAAATTTGCCGTTGCCTTTGACGCTCCGGCGGCGCTGCGCTACCCAAGAGGCGAGGCGTGGGAAGGGTTTGAAGACAGACGGGATCCCATCGTTTGGGGCAAAGGGGAGATACTGGTTGAGGGCGAAGAGATTGCCCTGCTGGCCGTTGGCAGTATGGTAAAAACGGCGGAACAGGTAAGACGCCGTCTTTGGGAACATGGAATCAGGGCGACGCTGGTGAATATGCGTTTTGTAAAGCCTTTTGACAGACAGCTGCTGAAAAAGCTGGCAGCCAGCCACAGCCGGTTTGTCACCCTGGAGGAAAATGTCATAACCGGCGGGTTCGGCCAGCAGGTAGCTTCCTGGGCGGGAAAGGAACTGCCCGGCGTCAGCGTGATGACGGTGGCGATACCGGATCAGTTTGTGACCCATGGAAATGTAGATTATCTGTACCGGGAATTGGGAATGGATGAGCAGTCGGTGACGGAACGGATTTTGAACAGATGGTATGGGAAGTAACGGGATGAAAGAACGGTTAGATGTATTATTGGTAAAGAAAAATCTGGCGCCTTCCAGAGAAAAGGCAAAGGCAGTGATCATGGCGGGCAGCGTCTATGTGGACGGTCAGAAAGAGGATAAAGCCGGTTCCATGTTTCCGGAGACGGCGAGCATCACGGTGAGGGGCCATGAACTGCCCTTTGTGAGCCGCGGGGGCCTGAAGCTGGAGAAAGCGATGAAAGAGTTTTCCATCACTTTGCAGGATAAGATCTGTATGGATGTGGGCGCTTCCACCGGCGGATTTACCGACTGTATGCTGCAAAACAAAGCGGCAAAAGTTTACGCTGTGGATGTGGGACATGGACAGCTGGATTGGAAACTGAGAAACGATCCGCGGGTGATTTGTATGGAGCGTACCAATATCCGCTACGTTTTGCCGGAGGATGTGGGGGAACCCATACAGTTCGCTTCCATCGACGTCTCTTTTATTTCTTTGCAAAAAGTCCTGCTTCCGGTGAAAAATCTGCTGGATGAAAACGCGCAGATTGTCTGCCTGATCAAACCCCAGTTTGAGGCCGGGAGAGAAAAGGTTGGGAAAAAAGGCGTGGTGCGAGATCCGAAGGTTCACAAAGAAGTGATAGAGAGGGTAGCGTCGTATGCCATCGAGATCGGGTTTGCGCTGCAGCATCTGGATTACTCCCCCATCAAAGGCCCGGAGGGCAACATCGAGTATCTGCTCCACCTGAAAAATGATGCGGCGGTATCGGCGTTGTCGGACATAGACATCGACGGCGTGGTAGCAGCAGCTCACCGGCAGCTGGACAAAGGGGTCTGAAATGAAGTATTTTTACATTATCGCCAACAGCGTCAAAGACAAAGATCTGCTGGTGACGAGAAAAATAGCCAATTATCTGAAGGAACACGGACGGCACTGTTCGATCCAGGAAGAAAATCACAAAAAAGACGGAAAAGAATTTCATTATACGGATGCCGGTCAGATACCGGACAACGTGGAATGTGCCATCGTACTGGGAGGCGACGGTACGCTGCTGCAGGCGGCCAGAGACGTGGTGGACCGGGAACTGCCCCTGTTTGGCATTAACATGGGAACCTTGGGGTATCTGGCGGAAATCGACCAGCATTCCATCTACCCGGCGCTGGACCATCTGATGAACGATGAATTCGAAGTGGAACGCCGTATGATGCTCTGCGGCAGCGTTTACCATGAAGGCGAGCTGCTGGAGGAGGACATTGCGCTGAATGATATCGTCATCAGCCGGGAAGGCTCTCTGTGTGTGGTAAAATTTCATAATTATGTCAATGATGAGTTCCTGAATTCTTACAACGCAGACGGGATCATCATTTCCACACCCACCGGTTCCACCGGTTACAGTCTGTCGGCAGGCGGACCGATCATCTCCCCCAATGCGTCCATGATTCTGATGACGCCTCTGGCGCCTCATACGCTGAATACGAGGAGTATCGTTTTTCCGGATCAGGATAAAATAACGGTGGAGATCGGACCGGGAAGGGACGCAGATATAGAGCATGGGATCGCTTCCTTTGACGGCGATACCATCGTCCCCATGGTGACGGGAGACAGGATCGTAATCCGTAAATCCAGCAAGGATACCCGCATTATCAAAGTGAATAACGTCAGCTTTCTGGAGACGCTGCGTAAAAAGATGAGTACAAACTGACCGGGAGGAATAGGGATGAAACTTGCCAGACACAGTCAGATTATCAGACTGATCAATGAGTATGATATCGAAACCCAGGAGGAGCTGGCGGAAAAGCTCAATGAAAGCGGTTTTCGCGTGACCCAGGCCACGGTTTCCAGGGATATCCGGGAGCTGAAGCTGATGAAGATCGCCACCCGAGACGGTCATTCCCGGTACGCTGTTTTTCAGAATCCGGATCGGGAGCTGGCTTCCCGCTATATTCATGTGCTGAAAACGGCTTTTGTATCCATGGATACCGCTCAGAACCTTCTGGTTATCAAGACGGTTTCCGGTATGGCTATGGCTGCCGCCGCTGCGCTGGACGATATGAACTGGAGTGAAATCGTAGGCTGCATCGCCGGAGACAACACCATCATGTGCGCGGCCAGAAACAGCGATGAAGCGCTGCTGGCCATGGCGAAGCTGAAAAAAATGCTGGAAGAAGACAGCGGCTCCTGACGCTGCCGTGAGGATAAAATTATGTTGACAAATTTACATGTGAAAAATATCGCGCTGATCGATGAAATCGATGTGGAATTTGAGCGTGGACTGAACATTTTTACCGGCGAAACGGGAGCGGGAAAGTCGCTGCTTCTAGGATCCATCAACCTGGCTTTGGGAAAGAAAATGACCAGAGAAACCATCGGAAAATTTGGAAATTATGCATTGGTGGAACTGAGCTTTACCGTGGAAAACCCCGCTTTGGAAACGGCTTTCGCACAGATGGGGATTCAACTGGAGGACGATCAGGTGATATTAAGCCGGAAGATCATGGAAGGGCGCAGCGTCAGCCGCATCAATGGAGAGACGTGTACAGTCGGCCAGATGAAAAAGGCGGCCACTCTTCTTTTGGATATTCACGGTCAGCACGAGCATCAGTCCTTGCTGTATCCGGAGAAACAGCTGGATATTCTGGATGAATTTGCCGGGGAGGAACTGGCGGCTTTCAAAAAACAGGTGCGGGATTGTTATGAAATTTACCGCAGGACAGAAAAAGAACTGAAAGAATGCCAGATGGATGAAGAACAGCGGGTAAGGCAGATTGACTTCCTGCAGTTTGAAATACAGGAGATCGATGACGCCGCACTGCAGGCGGGGGAGGATGAGGATCTGGAACGGAAATTCCGGAAAATGTACCATTCCCGCAGGATTATGGAAGCGCTGGGACGGGTGCATGGCTGTCTGGGCTACGACAGTCCGGCCTGCGCCGGAGAACTGGTGGGACAGGCTGTGCGCGAGGTGAGTTCCCTGGAAGGACTGGATGAGGGTCTGGATCAGATTTATCATACGCTTCTGGACATCGAGAGCATGTTAAACGACTGTAACCGGGATATCAGCGGTTACATGGAAGAGATGAGTTTTTCGGAGGAATCCTTTCAGGAGGTGCAAAGCCGTCTGGATGAAATTAACCGGCTGAAGGGAAAGTACGGGGATTCCATCGAAGCGATTCTTGGGTACCGGAAGCAGCAGCAGGCACAGCTGGATGGACTGCTTCATATGGAAGAAAGAAAGGAACGGCTGTCAGGAGAACTGGAAAAGGCAAAAGAAAAGCTGGAACAGGCCAGCGGACAACTGAGAGGGATTCGCCAGAAGGCGGCTGAGGAACTGAAAGACGCCATCATTGGGTCTTTGGAGGAATTGAATTTCCTTCATGTGGAGTTTGCTATCCGGTTTGAAAGAAGAAATCATTATAGCGGAAACGGCTATGACGATGTCTGTTTCATGATTTCCACCAATCCCGGTGAGCCGCTTCGGCCGCTGGACAAGGTGGTATCCGGCGGCGAACTGTCCAGGATCATGCTGGCGGTGAAAACTCTGATGGCGGACAAAGACGACAAAGAAGTGCTGGTTTTTGATGAGATCGATACGGGAATCAGCGGCCGCACCGCTCAGAAGGTATCGGAAAAAATGGCCTTGATCGCCGCAAAGAGACAGGTTTTGTGTATTACTCATCTGGCGCAGATCGCATCCATGGCAGACGCTCATTTTTTAATTGAAAAATCTGTAAAGGATGATGTTACCATAACCGGTGTCAAAAAGCTGAATCAGCAGGAATCTGTCCGGGAAATCGCCCGCATTCTGGGAGGAACCGAAGTGACGGACCGCATTCTGGAGAGCGCCGCGGAGATGAAAGAAATGGCACAGGTAGTTAAAAATACAAGATTGAAATAAAAAAATCATCGCATACTAAAGAAGGATATACAAAAAGGTATATCCTTCTTTGCAGTTTGAGAAAAAGGATGTGATGATAAGTGGACAGTACCAGGAAATACCGGCGTTTTCTCTGGGGACTGCTGGCGGGCTCCTTGCTGCTGTGCGCAGCCTACTTCTTTTATATGTCCGGAAAATCCATTCCCGACAAGATATCCGTATATGAAGGCCAGGAGGCGCAGCTGGACGACATGCTGCCGTCAGAACTGTTTTCCTACGACGAGGATATAGCTGTTTTGGGAGGGAATCAATACCAGCTGCAGTGCCGCCTTTTTGGCATTCTTCCGGTGAAAACAGTCAAAGTTCAGAGTATTCCCCGGGAAACGGTTTTTGTAAGCGGAGAAACCATCGGTATTTATATGGAGACAGACGGGGTGATGATCATTGGGGCCGGGGAGGTGGACGCAGTGGATGAGCTGCAGAAAAATCCAGCTGAAAATATAATCAGGCCCGGAGATTACATTTTGGAGGTGAACGGGAAAAAAATCAGCGATAAAAATGAACTGATCGAGATGGTGGGAAAAAGCGATGGGCAGAAAATGCAGCTTCTGCTTCGGCGGGGACTGGAGAAGGTCACAGTGGCGCTGACGCCGGTAATGACCAGAGATGGATCCTGCAAACTGGGGATCTGGGTGCGGGACAATATACAAGGGATCGGCACCCTCACTTTTGTCAGAGACGACGGCACTTATGCCGCGCTGGGCCATGGGATCAGTGACATTGATACCGGAGAACTGCTGCAGCTGTCAGAGGGCCAGCTGTATCGTTCAAAGATCCTTTCCGTATCCAGGGGAGCACGGGGGAATCCAGGCGAGTTAAAGGGGATGATTACTTATCGGGATCAGGAGCAGCTTGGCAGTATCAGCGTCAACCAATACAACGGGATCAGCGGCAGCCTGAATGAACGGGGAAAAAAAGAACTTGCTCACCGGCAGATGGAGATCGGCCTTAAGCAGGAGGTGACGGCCGGCCCGGCATCCATCCTGTGCAGTGTGGACGGAGAGGTGAAAGAATATCAGGTTGAAATCCGGGAGATTGATTACCGGGGAGAGAGCGGCAATAAAAATTTTGTGATACATGTCACGGACAGCCGGCTTTTGGAGAGTACCGGCGGCATCGTCCAGGGTATGTCCGGATCTCCGGTGATACAAAATGGGAAGCTGATCGGAGCGGTAACGCATGTTTTCGTCCAGGACGCTGCCAGCGGATATGGAATTTTTGTGGAAAATATGGTTTCATGACAAAGAAGGTCTGCTACACTGACGATTCAGCGCAGCAGACCTTCTTTTTAGGTCAGTGGAAGCAACGGGGCTCGAACCCGTGACCTCTCGCGTGTGAGGCGAACGCTCATCCCAGCTGAGCTATGCTTCCATGTGATTAATTATAGCACGATGAATATAAGATGCAAGCCCTTTTTTCTTTTTCTGGGTTCGGCGAGGTTTATTTTTTTCTCATCTTATATTATAATAAAAAAAGCGGCGGAAAATGGAGGAAAATTATGGAGATACAAGAACTGTTGCAAGGTGCCGGCAGACCCGAATGGCTGATGCTGGTCTGTATCGCAATCGCATTACTGAACTGCTTTTTCGGCTACAGACTTTTGAAATTTTGGATCTCATTTACCGGTTTTCTCATCGGAGGGACCGCAGGATACCTGATTGTGAATCAATATGTCAACAATGTAGCCTATGCCATACTTGCCGGTTTTCTGCTGGGCTTACTGATCGGTTTTTTGGCTTGGCGGTTTTATCTGGCCGGCGTTTTCTTTATGGTGCTGATTATGATTTTTTCTCTTTTTCTGCGGATGACTCCGCAAGAGCGATTGTACCAGATTTTGATTCTGGCGGCGGGGCTGCTCGTATCTGCTGCGGGGGCTGTCATTGCGGTCCGGCTGGTACGTCCAGCTGTGATCCTTGCCTCGGCGATCAGCGGCGGTTTTTCTGCGGCGGCGGATTTGGCAGAGTTTCTTAAACTGCAGGAATTATATCTGCCTCTTATCGTGGGAGTTTTGTTGGCTGCTGCGGGAGCGGTGGTGCAGTTTCTGATGACACGTGACAGAGAAAAGGTCTGAAAAACTACAGGAGGTGCTTGGAGGATGGATGCTTTGAAAATATTGGTAGTAGATGATGAGGCCAGGATGCGCAAGCTGGTAAAGGATTTTCTTACCAAACAGAATTTTACTGTACTGGAGGCGGAAGACGGGGAGCAAGCGCTGGATCTGTTTTTTGAGCAGAAAGATATCGCCATGGTGATTCTGGATGTGATGATGCCGAAGATGGACGGCTGGCAGGTCTGCAGGGAAATTCGAAAATATTCCAAGACGCCGATTATCATGCTGACGGCAAAAGGGGAGGAGCAGGATGAGCTTTTGGGATTTGAATTGGGTGTGGATGAGTACATTTCCAAACCCTTCAGTCCGAAGATTCTGGTGGCCAGGGTGGAAGCCATATTAAGAAGGACGGGCAAGGCAGATGCAGGCGACGTCCTTTCTGCCGGAGGGATTGTCATCGACAAGGCGGCCCATCTGGTAACCATCGACGGGAAACAGATTGAACTTAGCTTTAAAGAGTTTGAATTGTTGACGTATTTCATGGAAAATGAAGGGATCGCCCTTTCCAGAGAAAAAATTTTGAACAATGTTTGGAATTATGACTACTTTGGAGACGCCAGAACCATCGATACTCACGTGAAGAAACTAAGAGCCAAGATGGGAAAAAAGGGAGAACTGATCCGTACTATCTGGGGCATGGGCTATAAATTTGAGGTGAATGAATAAAAATGACGGTCAAACATTCCATTCGCAGGCAGGTGGCGCTGGTTTTCATCGGACTGATGGTGCTGGCGCTGTTGACTTTGGCGCTGTGCAACCGGCTTTTTCTGGAGGATTTTTATGTTTCCTCCAAAATGAAAATTCTGGAAGACAGTATGGAGTTCCTTAACGAGCATGATATCGCCCAAGGAAGCGGTGATTTTTCTTTATACTGTACCAATAATAATCTGAGTTATGCTGTGGCAAGCGCCAATTACAGCCGGGTTTACACCAATATGATCGAAGAAAGCGGCGATCTGCTGGCTGCCAGGCTGTTCGGGTACATGGCGGGCATTGACGACAGCGAACCTGTCGTTTTGAAAAAAACGGATCAGTATACCATACAGAAGAACGAAGATATCCGCAAAGAGACCACATACGTGGAAATCTGGGGACAGCTGGATAACGGCCAAAGTTTTATCATCCGTACGCCCCTGGAAAGCATCCGGGAAAGTGTGACCATATCCAACCGGTTCTATCTTTATACAGGACTTGGCGTGGGTATTCTGGCAACTTTTATCATCTGGATGGTTACGAAGCGTCTGACCCGGCCGGTGATCGAACTGACGAAGATGTCCCAGAGGATGGCGGCTCTGGATTTTGACGCCCGTTATGAGTGCGGCGGAGACGATGAGATCGGCGTTCTGGGATCTAATTTTAATGCGATGTCGGAAAAACTGGAGTCTACTATTTCAGAGTTAAAAAGCGCCAACAATGAGCTGCAAAAGGATATCGAGAGGAAGACGCAGATCGATGAGATGAGGAAAGAGTTTCTTTCCAATGTGTCCCATGAACTGAAAACTCCTATTGCGTTGATTCAGGGATATGCAGAAGGGCTGCAGGACAATATCAATGAGGATGAGGAAAGCCGTCAGTTTTACTGCGAGGTTATCATAGATGAAGCTTCAAAGATGAATAAGATGGTCAAAAAACTGCTGACATTGAATCAGCTGGAATTCGGAAACGATCAGATTACGATGGAACGTTTTGATATTGCCGATCTGATTCGGGGCGTGATTTCGTCCGCTTCCATTCTGGCAGAACAAAAGCAGGTACAGATCATTTTTTCACAAAAAGATCCCGTGTACGTATGGGCGGATGAATTCAAAGTGGAGGAAGTGGTGACCAATTACCTTTCCAACGCATTGAATCATGTAAAGAATGAAAATATTATCGAAGTACGCTGCATCCTTGCCAAGGACAAGGTCAGAGTAACGGTGTTTAATACGGGAGATCCCATCCCGGAGGAAGATCTGGAGAAGATCTGGATCAAATTCTATAAAGTGGATAAGGCGAGAACCAGAGCCTACGGGGGAAGCGGCATCGGTTTGTCCATCGTTAAAGCGATTATGGACTCTATGAATCAGCAGTGCGGTGTGCAAAACTACGACAATGGCGTGGAGTTCTGGTTTGAACTGGAGGCAAAAGCATAAAAGACAAGGAGAAGAACAGATGATTGCGATAATTGACTATGACGCCGGCAACATGAAGAGTGTGGAAAAAGCACTTTTGCTGCTGGGCGAGCAGGTGATGTTTACCAGAGACCGGGAGGAGATCCTGCACGCGGACGGGGTGATCCTGCCCGGCGTAGGGGCATTTGGCCATGCCATGGACAATCTTCACCGATATAATCTGGTGCCGGCCATCGAAGAAGTGGTGGAAAAAAATACCCCTTTTCTGGGGATCTGTCTGGGACTGCAGCTTTTGTTTGAGGAAAGCGAGGAAAATCCAGGGGTCAGTGGGCTTGGAATTTTAAAGGGAAGTATCCGCAGGATTCCGCCGAAACCGGAACTGAAAATTCCCCATATGGGGTGGAATTCCCTGGAATTAAAGCACGACGGACGGCTCTTTCGGGGAATATCCGGCGTCCCTTACGTCTATTTTGTGCATTCCTATTATCTGCAGGCTGCGGATGAAAGGATTGTGACGGCGACTACACAGTACAGCACCTCCATCGACGCTTCCGTGGAGCAGGGAAATGTATTTGCCTGCCAGTTCCATCCGGAAAAAAGTTCGGACACAGGGCTGAAAATTCTGCAAAATTTTGCCGATATTGTAAAGGGGGAATCATAATATGCTTACGAAACGAATCATTCCCTGTCTGGATGTGAATGACGGAAGGGTGGTAAAGGGCGTCAATTTTGTCAATCTGCAGGATGCCGGCGACCCGGTGGAGATCGCCAAGGCGTATGACAAAGCCGGTGCGGACGAGGTGGTATTTCTGGATATTACGGCTTCTTCCGATAACCGGAAAACCGTGGTGGATATGGTGCGGGCCGTGGCGGCCAATGTATTTATTCCCTTTACGGTGGGAGGCGGGATCCGTACTGTAGACGATTTCAAAATATTGCTTCGGGAGGGCGCAGATAAAATATCTGTCAATTCTTCTGCCATCAACCGCCCGGAACTGATCACAGAGGCTGCGGAAAAATTCGGCAGCCAGTGCGTGGTGGTGGCCATCGACGCCAAGCGGCGCCCCGATGGCAGCGGCTGGAATATTTATAAAAATGGCGGCCGGATCGATGTAGGTATCGACGCCGTAGAGTGGGCCAAAAAAGCGGAGCGTCTGGGAGCGGGAGAGATTCTTCTGACCAGCATGGACTGCGACGGCACCAAGGCCGGATATGATATCGAACTGACCAGAGCCATCGCAAAGAGCGTGTCCATTCCGGTGATCGCATCTGGCGGCGCCGGTACGCTGGAGCACTTTTACGATGCGTTGACGGATGGGAAGGCGGATGCCGTTTTAGCCGCTTCCTTGTTCCACTATAAAGAACTGGAGATAAAAGAAGTGAAAAAATACCTGGCAGACCGGGGAATCCCGGTGCGCCTGTAGAAGAAAGGATGTCAGTCATGCCGCCGATCAGTGGTGAATGGGCCGAAGCGCTGGCCCCGGAATTTAAAAAGCCCTATTATAAAAAATTATTTCAGACTGTGTCAGAGGAATACCGCACACACCGGATCTTTCCGCCGGGAGATGATATTTTCAACGCGTTTCATTTAACGCCGCTGCCCCAGGTGAAAGTAGTGATTCTGGGGCAGGATCCTTACCATGGAGAGGGGCAGGCCCACGGCCTTTGCTTTTCCGTACGGCCGGATGTGGAGATACCGCCGTCCCTGGTCAATATTTACAAAGAGCTGGAAGAGGATGTGGGATGCTATATTCCCAATAACGGTTATCTGGAAAAATGGGCCCGGCAGGGCGTGCTGCTGTTGAATACGGTGTTGACCGTGCGGGCGCATCAAGCCAATTCCCACAGGGGAATCGGCTGGGAGGAGTTCACCGACGCGGCCATACGAGTGCTGGCTGCCCAGGATCGGCCAATGGTTTTTATTTTATGGGGAAAGCCTGCCCAGGCGAAAAAGCCCATGATTACCAATCCAAAGCATCTGGTGCTTTTTTCCGCCCATCCCAGCCCGCTGTCCGCTTACCGCGGCTTTTTCGGCAGCCGGGTTTTCAGCAGGACAAATCAATATCTGGAGAGTCACGGGCTTACGCCCATCGACTGGCAGATTGAAAATATATGACCGGGGAGGATAAGATGAACAGGAAAAACGCATCCTTTGTCAGACAGGCCACTTTCCTGATGGTGGCAGGATTGATCGTGCGGATCATCGGCCTGCTGTACCGGACACCGATGAAGGCGACCATCGGAGGTCTGGGATATGGATATTATGGATACGCCTATAACGTATATAACATTCTGCTGCTGATTTCCGGATACAGTATTCCGGTGGCAGTGTCGAAACTGATGGCGGAGAGGATCGCGAAAAAGCAGTACCGTAACGCGCAGCGGGTATTCTGGGGCGCGGTGCTGTATATCCTTATCATTGGTTCGCTGGCCGGGCTTGTGGCTTTCGTATTCGCCAGACAGCTGCTGCCGGCCGGTGCGGACGGCGCTGTGATGGCCTTGCGGATCCTGGCGCCGGTGATCCTGCTGGCGGGACTTCTGGGCGTGCTTCGGGGTTATTTCCAGGCAAATAACAATATGATGCCCACGTCGGTTTCTCAGATTCTGGAACAGATTTTAAATGCTGTGGTCAGCGTGCTGGCGGCCTGGATGCTGGTGAAAAGCTTTGGATCCACACCGGAGGCAAAAGCCAGTTACGGAGCGGCCGGCGGTACGCTGGGTACGGCGGCCGGCGTCCTGATGGGGATTCTTTTCATGCTGCTGGTATTTGCCGTGAACAGAAAGGTCATTAAAAAGCGGATTTTGCGGGACAGGACAGAGCATACGGAAAGCGCTTCGGAAATTGCCAGAGTGATTCTGCTGATGATGACGCCGGTAATTTTCAGCACTTTCATCTACAATGCCAGCGCCTATATCGACCAGTCCATTTTTTCTCCGCTGATGCTGGCCAAAGGAGCTGCTGCGGACGATATCACCACTATCTATGGCGTCTTCAGCGGACAGTACATGGTGCTGATCAACATCCCGGTGGCGCTGGCCAATGCCACGTCCACGGCCATGATGCCCCAGATCACAGGCAACTATGCCACCGGGGCTTATGAGGAGGCCAGGAACAAGATCCACGAGGCCATCCGCATGACCATGTTTATCGCCATTCCGGCGGCGGTGGGGCTGGCTGTGCTGGCTTTTCCCATCATGCAGATTCTGTTTCCGGGGTCGCCCGATGAAGCAGGCTGGCTGCTGGTTGCAGGAGCGGTATCGGTTCTTTTTTATTCTCTGTCCACCATCACCAACGGTGTGCTGCAGGGAATCGGGAAACAGCATCTGCCGCTGCGCAATGCTTCCATCTCTCTGGTGATTAACGTGGCGGTGCTGGCGGCGCTGACCTGGTTTACCAACCTTGGAATCTACAGTGTGCTTGCCTCCACCGTGGCATACTCGCTGAGCATGTGTATTTTGAATCAGCTGTCAGTGAGAAAACATCTGGATTACAGAAATGAATTCCTTCAGACCTACGGCAAACCGCTGGCCGCAGCGGCCGGCATGGGAATCGCCGCCTGGATCATCTACTACGGTCTGAGTATTGTGGTTCCTTCTGCGCTGATCTGTCTGATTCCGGCGGTACTTCTGGCCATCCTCATCTATCTGATTCTTTTCGAAGTGGTGACCAAGATGAAAGAAGAGGAACTTCGTGGCTACCCCATGGGAGGACTGATTGTAAAAGTATTGAAGGCGCTGCGGGTGTTGAGATAAAAAGCTATGATAAAATCCCTGTTTCTCATCCTTTCAAGAGATGAGAGACAGGGATTTTTTGCAGTTTATTTCGCCATGTTTTTCATGGCAGTGGAAAGCATCAGTTTGATCCGGTTCAGCTGGTTTACTTCGCTGGCACCGGGGTCATAGTCGATAGCTACGATATTGGCGTCGGGATACTCTCGACGGATTTCCTTGATTACGCCTTTCCCTACGATGTGGTTGGGCAGACAGCCAAAGGGCTGGGTGCAGACGATGTTTTTGGCGTTATTGTGGATCAGCTCCATCATCTCGCCGGTCAAAAACCAGCCTTCTCCGGTCTGATTTCCCATGGAAACAATGGGAGCTGCCATACGGGCCAGATCTTCGATCCGGGCCGGCGGATCAAAATGCACGCTCTTTTCAAATTCTTTCGTGGCGGCGCTGCGCAGCCATTCGATGGCTTTGATGGCCACATTGGCCATTTTGGCCGTTGACTTTTTGGTGCCCAGATATTTCGCCTTGAAATTCTGATTGTAGAAGCAGTAGCACATGAAGTCGATCAGATCCGGGACTACAGGCTCTGCTCCTTCCTTCTCCAGCAGTTCCGCCAGATGATTATTGGCAGCCGGGAGGAACTTCACCAGAATCTCGCCCACGATGCCGACTCTTGGTTTCTTCTCATCGGTGATGGGAAGACGGTCGAAATCACGGATGATCGTGCGGCAGATCTGTTTGAACCTGGTGTGGCTTAAATGTTTTGCACAGAGATAGTCGATACAGATCTTCTCCCACTTTTTATGTAAACGGTTGGCGCTTCCCTTCTTCTTTTCATAGGGCCGCATACGGTAAATACATTTCATGAAAATATCGCCAAATACAGCGGCGTAGGCCAGCCGTCGGGCCAGATCCGGCGTGATCTTAAACCCGGGATTGCTTTCCAGTCCGCTTAAATTGATGGAGATAACCGGAATGTGCTCCATGCCGGCTTTTTCCAGCGCTCTGCGGATAAAGGCGATGTAGTTGGAAGCACGGCAGCCGCCTCCCGTCTGGGACATGATGATGGCCACGTGATCCAGGTCGTACTTTCCGGAAAGCAGCGCCTGCATGATCTGTCCTACCACCATCAGGGAGGGATAGCAGGCGTCGTTGTTCACGTACTTCAGACCCACGTCAACGGCTTCCTTATTGTCATTGGGCAGCACTTCCAGATGATAGCCGGAAGCGTTGAAAGCCGGCGCCAGAAGATTGAAGTGGATTGGCGACATCTGCGGACAGAGAATGGTATGGGTCTTGCGCATCTCTTTGGTAAAGGACGCCTTCTTGATGGAAGAAGGTTCAATGGTTCTGTTCAGACACATTTTTTCTCTGGTGCGGATAGCGGCCAGAAGGGAACGGACACGGATCCGCGCTGCACCCAGATTGTTGACCTCGTCAATCTTTAAGCAGGTATAGATTTTGCCGCTGCGGGAGAGGATCTCGCTGACCTCGTCTGTGGTGACAGCGTCCAGACCGCAGCCAAAAGAGTTCAGCTGGATCAGATCCAGGTTGTCATGTTCTTTGACAAAATTAGCCGCCGCATACAGCCTGGTATGGTACATCCACTGATCGTTGACACGCAATGGACGTTCCAGGGGCGCCAGATGGGAGATGGAATCTTCCGTCAGCACGGCTACCCCGTAGGAATTGATCAGATCCGGAATGCCGTGGTGAATCTCCGGGTCGATATGGTAGGGACGTCCTGCCAATACGATGCCGTGGCGTCCGGTCTTCTTCAGGTATTCCAGTGTTTCTTCTCCCTTGCGCATGATATCCCGCCGCTGATTCTGCTGCTCCTGCCATGCCAGATGGGCGGCTTTTCTGACTTCCTCATCGGGAATGTCGGGAAATTCCGTAACCAGACGCTCCGTCAGAATCTCTTCACTGGTAAAGGCCAGGAAGGGATTGCGAAAGAGAATGGAATCATCGTTCAGCTCGTCCACGTTATTTTTGATATTTTCCGCATAGGAGGTAACGATGGGGCAGTTATAATGGTTGACGGAATCTTCAAATTCCACCCGCTCATAGGGTACGCAGGGGTAGAAGATGAATTTCACCCCGTGGCGGATCAGCCAGGTCACATGACCGTGGGCCAGCTTGGCCGGATAACATTCTGATTCACTGGGAATGGACTCGATGCCCAGTTCATAGATCTTCCGGGTGGAGGTGGGAGAAAGCACCACCTGATACTTCAGCTCCGTAAAGAAGGTGAACCAGAACGGATAGTTTTCAAACATATTCAGGACACGGGGGATTCCCACCTGTCCCCGGACCGCCTTGTCCGCCGGCAGCGGTTCATAGCCGAAGATCCTGTCATATTTATACTCAAACAGGTTGGGCACGTGATCCTTGTTTTTTTCTTTGCCGATGCCGCGCTCGCAGCGGTTTCCGCTGATAAACTGACGGCCGCCGCTGAAACGGTTGATGGTCAGACGGCAGTTATTGGTACATCCCTTGCAGTTTGCCATGGAAGTGGTGTACTGCAGGCTGTTGATTTTCTCAATGGGCAGCATGGTGGTGACGCTGCCGTCCTCGTATCGCTCCCGGGCGATCAGGGCTGCTCCGAAAGCGCCCATGATACCGGCGATGTCCGGACGGACCGCTTCGCAGTCGGCGATCTTTTCAAAGCTTCGCAGTACGGCGTCATTGTAGAAGGTTCCGCCCTGTACGACGATGTGTTTTCCCAGCTCGGAAGCATCGGAAACCTTGATGACTTTGTACAGCGCGTTCTTGATAACCGAGTAGGCCAGCCCTGCAGAAATGTCAGCCACTTCCGCCCCTTCTTTCTGCGCCTGCTTTACCTTGGAATTCATAAATACGGTGCAGCGGGTACCCAGGTCGATGGGATTTTTCGCAAAGAGGGCCGCTTTGGCGAAATCCTCCACCGTGTAATTCAAAGATTTGGCAAAGGTTTCGATGAAAGAACCGCAGCCGGAGGAGCAGGCTTCATTTAACTGAACGCTGTCCACCACATGATTCTTGATTTTGATACATTTCATATCCTGTCCGCCGATATCCAGGATACAGTCTACTTCCGGGTTGAAAAATGCCGCGGCGTAATAATGGGAAACGGTTTCCACTTCTCCCTCGTCCAGCATCAGCGCCGCTTTGATCAGCGCTTCGCCGTATCCGGTGGAACAGGACCAGGCGATGCGGGCTTTGTCGGGCAGATGGCGGTAGATCTCCTGGATGGCGCGGATGGTGGTCGCCAGCGGACTGCCGTTGTTATTATCGTAAAAAGAGTAGAGCAGGGAGCCGTCCTCGCCCACCAGCGCCGCTTTGGTGGTGGTGGAGCCGGCGTCGATGCCCAGATAACAGTTGCCTTCATAAGTATCCAGATCAGCGGTTTTTACGTTGTACTGATTCTGACGGCGGTTAAATTCCTCATACTCTTCCTGGGAAGCGAAAAGGGGCTCCATACGGGCCACTTCAAATTCCAGTTTTACGCTGGATTCCAGCCGTGTCTGCAGATCGCTCATAAGAACCTTCACCTCTTCCTTTGCGTTCAGGGCGGAGCCGATGGCCGCAAAAAGGTGGGAGTTTTCCGGAGCGATGGTGTGCTCTTCATCCAGACGCAGCGTACGGATAAAAGCCTGCTTTAACTCAGATAAAAAGTGAAGAGGACCGCCCAGGAAAGCGATATGTCCCCGGATGGGCTTGCCGCAGGCCAGACCGCTGATGGTCTGGTTGACCACCGCCTGGAATATGGAGGCGGAAAGGTCTTCTTTCGTAGCTCCCTCGTTGATCAGAGGCTGAATATCTGATTTGGCAAACACACCGCAGCGGGCTGCGATAGGATACAGCGCTTTGTAATGTTTGGCGTATTCATTGAGGCCCACCGCATCGGTCTGCAAAAGAGAAGCCATCTGGTCAATAAAGGAACCGGTTCCTCCGGCACAGATACCGTTCATCCGCTGCTCGATATTGCCCCCCTCAAAGTAAATGATTTTGGCATCCTCTCCGCCCAGCTCGATGGCCACGTCTGTCTTAGGAGCCAGTTCTTTCAGAGAAGAGGATACGGCGATCACTTCCTGTACGAAGGGAACGTGCAGGTGATTGGCCAGCGCAAGTCCGCCGGAACCGGTGATCACAGGATGTACGGTCAGGTCACCGCAGGAGGCACAGGCTTTCTTCAGCAAGGCGGCCAGGGTTTCCTGGATATTGGCGAAATGCCTTTCATAATCAGAAAAAAGCAGCTGATGATCCGGATCCAGTATGGCGATTTTCACCGTCGTGGAACCGATATCAATACCAAGTGTATAATGCATATAAATTCTCCTCATTGGTGATAAACATGATTAACATAAGTAAATTTCCATGATATTATACGCTGAACCGGATGAAAATGCAATGAAAAAAAGGGCAGAACATTTTGGAAAAGTGTGTTATACTGAGTCACAGACGTTTACGGGTCTAAAATCCCAAAACAGAGAAAATTCAGAAAAGGAAACAAAATAATATGTATGAAATTTTAAAAAAGGACGGGCGTGCCAAACGGGCCCGCTTTCAGACGGTTCACGGGACCATCGAAACCCCGGTGTTTATGAATGTGGGGACGGCAGCCGCCATCAAAGGCGCAGTGTCCACCATGGATCTGAAAGAGATAAAAACCCAGGTGGAATTATCCAATACGTATCACCTGCATGTGAGGCCGGGAGATACGGTGGTAAAAAAACTGGGCGGGCTTCACAAATTTATGAACTGGGACCGGCCCATTCTCACGGATTCCGGCGGATTTCAGGTGTTTTCCCTGGGGGCTCTGCGCAAGATCAAAGAAGAAGGCGTCACCTTCCATTCTCACGTGGACGGAAGGCTTATCTTCATGGGGCCGGAGGAGAGCATGCAGATTCAGTCCAATCTGGGCTCCACCATTGCCATGGCTTTTGACGAGTGTCCCTCCAGCGTGGCCTCCCGGGAATACGTGCAGCAGTCGGTGGACCGCACCACCCGCTGGCTGGAGCGCTGCAAACAGGAGATGGAAAGACTGAACGGTCTTGCAGATACCATCAATCCCCATCAGCTGCTGTTCGGCATTAATCAGGGAGCCATTTACGAGGATATCCGTATCGCCCATGCCCAGGCTATCGCACAGATGGATCTGCCAGGCTATGCGGTGGGCGGTCTGGCTGTGGGAGAGAGCCATGAGGAAATGTACCGGATCCTGGATGCGGTGGTTCCCCATCTGCCGGAAAATAAACCCACCTATCTGATGGGAGTGGGCACCCCGGCCAATATCCTGGAAGCTGTGGACCGGGGCGTGGACTTCTTTGACTGTGTCTATCCCAGCAGAAACGGCCGCCACGGCCATGTGTACACCAATCACGGGAAACTGAATCTGCTCAACGCCAGATTTGAACTGGATTCCCGCCCCATCGAAGAAGGCTGCGGCTGTCCGGCCTGCCGCAGCTACAGCCGGGCCTATATCCGCCATCTTCTGAAGGCAAAAGAGATGCTGGGCATGCGCCTTTGCGTCCTGCATAACCTGTACTTTTACAATACCATGATGGAGGAAATCCGCGCAGCCATTGAAGAGGGACGGTATGCTTCCTATAAAAAAGCGAAGCTGGAAGGATTTCGGGAAAATGAAAAAAATCGGTAAAAAGTCTTGATGAACGGTGGGATTTTGTGTATGATGGACTGTATTAGGTATGACAGGAGGAATTAATTATGTTAGTAGCGACAGCGTCGTCTTCCGGTTCCGGAATGCTGGGAACAGCTTCTATGATCATCTGGATCGTAGTATTATTCGGACTGATGTATTTTCTGATGATTCGCCCCCAGAAGAAGGAGCAGAAGCGTATGAGCGCCATGCTTTCTGAACTGGCAGTGGGGGATGCGGTGGTGACCACCAGTGGATTTTATGGTATCGTCATTGATCTGACAGATGAAGATGTGATCGTGGAATTCGGAAACAATAAAAACTGCCGGATTCCCATGCGGAAATCAGCCATTGCGGAAGTGGAAAAACCGCAGGATGTGCAGAACAGTTAAGAGGAATGGGACTGGGCGCGGAAGCGTTCAGTCCCAGCTTTTTGTTGAAATGTCGGGGAAAATGGATTATTATATTGATATTAAGGCTGTTTTGGGAGGAATATATCATGAATTATAAGATTGCACTGATACCGGGAGACGGAATCGGACCGGAGATCGTCCGGGAAGCGAAAAAGGTTCTGGATAAAGTCTGTGAGAAATACAACCATGAATTTGCATATACGACGCTGCTGCTGGGAGGGGCTTCCATCGACGCCCATGGCGTTCCTCTGACGGAGGAGACCATCGAACAGGCAAAGGCATCGGATGCGGTGCTGATGGGATCCATCGGCGGAGACGCCGCCACATCGCCCTGGTACCGCCTGGAGCCTTCCAAACGTCCGGAGGCAGGACTTCTGGGAATCCGCAAGGCGCTGAATCTGTTTGCCAACCTGCGGCCGGCATACCTGTATGAGGAACTGAAAGACGCCTGCCCGCTGCGGGACGAGATCATCGGCGACGGGTTTGATATGATGATCATGCGGGAACTGACAGGGGGCCTGTATTTCGGTGAACGTAAAACCATAGAGGAAAATGGCGTAAGAAAAGCGATTGACACCTTGACTTACGATGAAAATGAGATCCGCAGAATTGCGAAACGGGCCTTCGACATCGCCATGAAGAGAAGAAAGAAAGTGACCAGCGTGGATAAAGCCAACGTGCTGGATTCCTCCCGTCTGTGGAGAAGCGTAGTGGAGGAAGTGGCCAAAGATTATCCAAAAGTGGAACTGTCCCATATGCTGGTAGATAACTGCGCCATGCAGCTGGTGAAAAATCCGGGTCAGTTTGACGTGATTCTGACAGAGAATATGTTTGGCGACATTCTCTCCGATGAGGCCAGTATGGTGACGGGATCCATCGGTATGCTTTCCTCCGCCAGCCTCAACGAAACGAAGTTCGGACTTTATGAGCCAAGCCATGGATCGGCGCCGGATATCGCAGGGAAAAACCTGGCCAACCCCATTGCCACGATCCTTTCCGCTGCCATGATGCTGCGCTATTCCCTGGATCTGGATCAGGAAGCGGACGCAGTGGAGCTGGCGGTCAAAGAGGTGCTGGCACAGGGATACCGTACGGTGGATATCATGTCAGAAGGCTGTACGCAGCTGGGAACGGAAGAAATGGGAGACAAGATAGCAGAAGCAATCAAATAAGAAAGAATCGAGGTAATATAAATGAAAAGTGATGCAGTAAAAAAAGGAATGCAGCAGGCGCCTCACCGCTCGCTGTTTAACGCGCTTGGGTTTACGAAAGAAGAAATGGACAAACCGTTGATCGGTATCGTAAGTTCATATAATGAAATCGTACCGGGTCATATGAACCTGGATAAAATCGTGGAAGCGGTAAAGATGGGAGTGGCTCTGGCGGGCGGCGTGCCCCGGGTATTTCCGGCTATCGCAGTCTGTGACGGTATCGCCATGGGACATATCGGCATGAAATATTCTCTGGTAACCAGAGATCTGATCGCCGATTCCACCGAGGCCATGGCGATGGCCCATCAGTTTGACGCGCTGGTGATGGTGCCAAACTGTGATAAGAACGTGCCCGGACTTTTAATGGCGGCAGCAAGGATCAACGTGCCGACGATCTTTGTCAGCGGCGGTCCCATGATGGCAGGCCATGTACATGGGCAGAAGAGAAGTCTTTCCAGCATGTTTGAGGCGGTGGGCGCTTATGCGGCGGGAAAGATGACGGAAGAAGACGTACAGGAATTTGAAAACAAGGCATGCCCCACCTGCGGATCCTGCTCCGGTATGTATACGGCCAACAGCATGAACTGTCTGACCGAGGTGCTGGGTATGGGACTTCCGGGCAATGGAACGATCCCGGCGGTGTATTCTGAGAGAATCCGTCTGGCAAAACACGCCGGCATGCAGGTGATGGAACTTTTAAAGAAAAACATCCGTCCCCGGGATATCATGACGAAAGAGGCGCTGATCAACGCGCTGACCGTGGATATGGCTCTTGGCTGCTCCACCAACAGTATGCTTCACCTTCCGGCCATCGCCCATGAGATCGGCATGGACTTTAAGATTCCCTATGCCAATGAAATCAGCGCCAGGACACCGAACCTGTGCCATCTGGCTCCGGCCGGTCCCACCTATATGGAAGATCTCAATGAAGCCGGCGGCGTCTACGCGGTGATGAATGAACTGAACAAGAAAGGTCTTTTGAATACCGACTGTATGACGGTTACCGGAAAGACCGTGGGTGAAAACATTGCCGGCTGTGTGAACAAGAATCCGGAAGTGATCCGTCCCATTGACAATCCCTACAGCGAGACCGGCGGTCTGGCTGTGCTTCAGGGCAATCTGGCTCCCGACGGCAGCGTGGTGAAACGTTCCGCCGTGGTGGATGAGATGCTGGTGCATGAAGGACCGGCCAGAGTCTTTGACTGTGAGGAAGACGCCAGCGAAGCCATCCTTTCCGGGAAAATAAAAGAAGGAGATGTGGTAGTGATCCGCTATGAAGGCCCCAAGGGAGGACCGGGTATGCGTGAAATGCTCAATCCTACCTCGCAGATCGCAGGAATGGGCCTTGGTTCTTCCGTGGCTTTGATCACGGACGGCCGTTTTTCCGGCGCATCCAGAGGAGCGTCCATCGGTCATGTTTCTCCGGAAGCAGCCGTAGGCGGCCCCATCGCCCTGATTAAAGAAGGAGATCTGATCCAGATCGATATTCCGAACCACAAACTGAATGTGGCGGTCAGTGAAGAAGAAATGGCAGAAAGAAGAAAGAACTGGAAGCCCAGACAGCCCAAAGTAACCACCGGCTACCTGGCGCGGTATGCGTCCATGGTGACCTCCGGTGACCGCGGCGCCGTACTGGAGATTCCGGGAAGTCAGGAGGTATAACCGATGCAGTTAACAGGTTCCGAAATCATCATCAAATGTTTGGAAGAGCAGGGCGTGGATACGGTCTTTGGATATCCGGGCGGCTCTATTCTGAACATTTATGATGAATTATATAAACATCAAAGTGAAATCCGTCATATCCTGACTTCCCATGAACAGGGAGCGGCCCATGCGGCGGACGGATACGCAAGAGCGACGGGGAAGGTGGGAGTATGTATGGCCACCTCCGGTCCCGGAGCGACTAACCTGGTCACAGGAATTGCCACCGCCTATATGGATTCCATTCCCGTGGTGGCCATTACCGCGAATGTGGGAGTGCCGCTGCTGGGAAAAGACAGCTTTCAGGAAGTGGATATTGCCGGCGTGACCATGCCTGTCACAAAGCACAGCATGATCGTAAAAGATGTGACGAAGCTGGCCGACACGATCCGCAGGGCCTTTACCATCGCGAAAAGCGGCCGGCCCGGCCCGGTGCTGGTGGATGTAACGAAAGATGTCACGGCGCTGAAAGCGGAATATACTTATAAAGAGCCGGAGGAGATCCGGCCTTCCACAGAAAAGATCACGCATCTGGATATTGAAAACGCGGTTCAGATGATCGCAAAAGCAAAACGTCCCTTCATTTTTGTGGGCGGAGGAGCCATTCTCTCCGACGCGGCAGAAGAGGTCAGAACCTTTGTCCATAAGGTGAACGCGCCGGTGGCGGTATCCTTGATGGGAAAGGGATCTTTTCCGGAAACGGATGAACTCTATACCGGAATGATCGGAATGCACGGTACGAAAACCTCCAATCTGGGCGTCATGCAGTGTGATCTTCTGATCACGCTGGGCGCAAGATTCAGCGACCGGGTGACGGGCGATGCGGAAAGTTTCGCCAAAAACGCCAAGATTTTGCAGATCGACGTGGATGCGGCTGAGATTAACAAAAATGTCGTGGTGGATGCCAGCATCGTGGGAGATTTAAAAGAAGTTCTGAAACTCCTCAATGAGCAGATCCCCCAGCAGGGGCATGAAGAGTGGCTGCAGACCATCCGTGAGCTGAAGGAAAAGTATCCCATGCAGTACGACAAAAGCGGTCTGAGCGGTCCTTATATCATAGAGGAGCTGTACCGGATCACCGACGGGAAAGCCATCATCACCACAGAGGTGGGACAGCACCAGATGTGGGCGGCGCAGTACTATAAATATACAAAGCCCAGAACCTTCATCACCTCCGGCGGTCTGGGAACCATGGGATATGGTTTGGGCGCGGCCATCGGCGCAAAGATGGGACGCCCGGATCAGACCGTAATCAACGTGGCGGGAGACGGATGTTTTCGAATGAATATGAATGAAATTGCCACGGCGGTGCGCAATCAGCTTCCGCTGGTTCAGCTGGTGGTCAACAACCATGTGCTCGGCATGGTCCGTCAGTGGCAGACGCTGTTCTACGGAAAGCGGTATTCCAACACCATCCTGCAGGATAAAACCGATTATGTGAAAGTGGCGGAATCCATGGGCGCTGTGGGCATCCGTGTGACCAGCAAAGAGGAGTTTGCACCGGCGGTGGAAAAGGCGCTTAAGCTGAATACCACTGTGCTGATCGATTGTCAGATCGACTGTGACGATAAAGTTTTTCCCATGGTTCCGGCGGGAGCATCTTTGAGCGCCAGCTTTGACGCCCGGGATTTGCAGGAGAAGGAACAGCAATAGATATTGACATTAAAATAACAAAGAGTTATGATAGGAAAGGTTTAACAAAGATCATACTTTGAGGAGGATATGAAAAGTGAGTAGAGTGTATAATTTTTCAGCAGGTCCGGCCGTGCTGCCGGAGGAGGTATTAAAGGAAGCTCAGGCAGAAATGCTGGATTATCGCGGGACGGGAATGTCCGTTATGGAGATGAGTCATCGCTCGAAAGCTTTTGATGAGATCATCGACCAGGCCGAAGCGGATCTGCGCACACTGATGCAGATACCGGACAATTACAAAGTACTGTTCATGCAGGGCGGCGCATCTTTGCAGTTTGCCATGATCCCCATGAATCTGATGAAGCATGGAAAAGCGGATTACATCGTAACGGGACAGTGGGCAAAAAAAGCTTACCAGGAAGCCCAGAAGTACGGCACGGTGAACAAGATCGCCTCTTCTGAGGATAAGACCTTTTCCTATATTCCGGACTGCTCCGATCTGCCGATCAGCGAGGATGCGGACTATGTCTATATCTGTGAAAATAATACCATTTACGGTACAAAATTTAAAACGCTGCCCAACACAAAAGGGAAAATCCTGGTTTCAGACGTTTCCTCCTGTTTCCTGTCCGAGCCGGTGGATGTGTCTAAATACGGCATCATTTACGGCGGTGTGCAGAAGAATATCGGACCGGCCGGTCTGGTGATTTCTGTGATCCGGGAGGATCTGATCACGGAGGATGTGCTGCCCGGCACACCGACCATGATGCAGTTTAAGACGTATGCGGATAACCGTTCCATGTACAATACGCCCAACTGCTATGGAATCTACATCTGCGGGAAAGTCTTCCAGTGGATCATGAAAATGGGCGGCCTCGAAGCCATGAAGGAGCGCAATGAGAAAAAAGCGGCCATCCTGTATGATTTCCTGGATCAGAGCAGACTGTTTAAGGGGACTGTTGTGAAGGAAGACCGGTCTTTGATGAATGTACCTTTTGTGACGGGAGACAAAGATCTGGACGCAAAATTTGTGGCCCAGGCCAAGGCCGCCGGCCTGGAAAATCTGAAAGGCCATCGGACCGTTGGCGGTATGCGCGCCAGCATTTATAATGCCATGCCTATCGAAGGCGTGGAGAAACTGGTTGAATTTATGAAAAAATTTGAAGAGGAGAATCTGTGACATGTATAAATATCATTGCCTGAATCCGATTTCACCGGTGGGATTGGAAAAATTCAGCAGCGAGTACCAGGAGACGGATAATATCCAGGAAGCAGATGTGGTGCTGGTTCGCAGCGCGGATATGAAATCCATGGATCTGCCGGAAAATCTGAAAGCCATCGGCCGGGCCGGAGCCGGCGTGAATAATATTCCGCTGGGCAAATGCTCCGATGAGGGAATCGTGGTGTTTAATACGCCTGGCGCCAACGCAAACGGCGTGAAGGAACTGGTAATCGCCGGAATGCTGCTGGCTTCCAGAGATATCGTGGGCGGTATCGAATGGGTGGAAAGCGAGCAGAATGTGGAAGATATCGGCAAACTGGCGGAGAAAAAGAAAAAACAGTTTGCCGGCCGGGAGATCAGCGGCAAGAAGCTGGGAATCATCGGTCTGGGCGCCATCGGCGTACTGGTTGCCAACGCGGCGACCCATCTGGGTATGGAGGTATACGGATACGACCCCTACATTTCCGTGGAGGCGGCCTGGAATCTTTCCCGTACCATCAAACATATCAATGATTTGAGTATTATTTATAAAGAATGCGATTATATCACCATCCATGTGCCCCTCACCGATGAAACCAGGGGGATGATCAATGCCGAGGCCATCAGCCAGATGAAAGAAGACGTGGTGCTTTTGAATTTTGCCAGAGATCTTCTGGTGGATGAAAAAGCTCTGGTGGAAGCATTGGAAAACGGAAGGGTGAGAAAGTATGTGACAGATTTTGCCAATCCGGTGGTGGCCGGCGCCAAAAATACGCTGGTAACGCCCCATCTGGGAGCATCCACAGAAGAGGCGGAAGACAACTGTGCGAAGATGGCAGTCAAAGAACTGAGAAATTTCCTGGAAAACGGAAATATTAAAAATTCAGTAAACTATCCCAACTGCGATATGGGTACCTGCGTGACAGCGGGAAGGATCGCCATCAACCACAGAAATACCGTCAATATGATCAGCAGCTTCAGCAAGGTGCTGGGCGACGCGGGAATCAATATCTCCGATATGACCAATAAGAGTAAAGGGAACTACGCCTATACGCTTCTGGATGTACAGACGCGTCCCTATCAGGAAGTGATTGAAAAACTTGAAAAAATAGATGGCGTATTGCGTGTTCGTATTGTAAAATAAAAGGGAGGGAGAATTTTAGCGATAAAATTCTCCGCCCTTTTTCACTATCTGCGGATAGAAGGAGTTCAGGATGAAGTGTATGAAAAAATATATGCGGCGTCTGAGGCTGCTCAGATCCGTGGTGCGAAACAAAAAGAGAATCATCCGGAATTTCAGGATGATTCTGAAATTAAGGAGAGGAAACAAATGATATGGCGACAGTGAGACCTTTTAGAGGAATTCGGCCGACGGCTGATCTGGCACCGCGCATTGCGGCGCTGCCTTACGATGTATATAACAGAAAGGAAGCCTGCGAGGAGGTGGCCAGGGAACCTTACTCTTTCCTGAAAATCGACAGGGCGGAAACACAGTTTCCGGACAGCGTAGACACCTATGATCCCCGTGTCTATGAAAGGGCCAGAAAAACACTGGAAAAGATGTATAAGGCGGGAAATTTCGTGCAGGACCGCTGGAAAAGCTATTACCTGTATGAGCTGACCATGGACGGACGCAGCCAGACCGGTATCGTGGGGTGCGCTTCCATTGACGACTATGACAGCGGTGTGATCCGCAAACATGAAAATACCCGTGAGGAGAAGGAACTGGACCGGATCCGCCATGTGGATGCCTGCGATGCACAGACAGGCCCTATTTTTCTTGCTTATCACCGGGACGAGACGCTGCGGGCGATCATAGAGGAGTGGAAGGACAAAAGTCCCAATTATGATTTCGTCAGCGATGACGGAATCCGTCACCGGGTATGGACCATCGACGATGCGGGTACGGTGCAGAGAATCGCCTCCGCTTTTTCAAAAATCGAATGCCTGTATATTGCCGACGGGCATCACCGCTGCGCCTCCGCAGTGAAGGTGGGAAAGATGCGCCGGGAGCAAAATCCAGGCTATACAGGCGACGAGGAATTCAATTATTTCCTCTCGGTTTTGTTTCAGGCGGATGAGTTGAAAATCTATGATTACAACAGAGTGGTCAAAGACCTGAACGGCCTGTCCCAAGAGGAGTTCCTGAAAAAGGTGGAGGAGAAATTCCAGGTGGAAAAGACCGGATCTGATCAGGTTCATCCCGGAAAAAAAGGAGAGTTCGGTATGGTTTTGCGGGACGGATGGTATCGTCTGCAGATCCGGGAAGAATACCGCAGCGAGGATGCGGTGGACGGTCTGGATGTTTCTCTGCTGCAGGATCACTTGCTGGCGCCGGTGCTGGGAATCAAAAATCCAAAGACAGATACAAGAATTGATTTTGTGGGAGGGATCCGCGGTCTGTCGGAGCTGGAGCGCAGAGTGAGCAGCGACTGTGAGGCGGCGTTTGCCATGTATCCCACCTCTATAGATGAGTTGTTTGCGGTGGCTGACGAACATCGGCTGATGCCGCCCAAATCGACCTGGTTTGAGCCCAAGCTAAGAAGCGGGCTGTTTATACATAAACTGTCAGAGTGACGCTGACGGAAAAACGGGAGGATCTTTATGGCAGATAAACTATATGATTTGATGGATTGGGCAGGAATAGAGGCGATTGTGTATTCGGAGGAGGACCATCCCCGCAGGATTCTGGGGCCGCGCCTGGTAAAAGGCGGCGTGCTGATCCAGTGCTTTTTCCCGGGGCGGGAAAAGGTGATGGTGAAAACACTTAAGGATCAGAAAAAGTATCCGATGACCATGGAGGATGAAGCCGGATTTTTCGCCGTTCTGCTTGCGGGGAAAGAGATCCCTGATTACGTGTTTGTGGTGCAGGAAGAGGGAAAATATAAAGAATATAAAGATCCTTATCGCTTTCCGGGCAGAATCACAAAGGAAGACGAAGTGCAGTTTGCCCATGGGATCGGATATCATATTTATGAAAAGCTGGGAGCCCATCCGGTGCGCTCCGGCCACACCAACGGCGTACATTTCGCCGTCTGGGCGCCCAATGCGCTGCGGGTCAGCGTGGCAGGCGATTTCAACAACTGGGATGGAAGGATGCACCCCATGGAAAAGCATGAGGAATCCGGTATCTTTGAACTTTTCATACCCCAGGTGAAGCCTGGGGATATTTATAAGTATGAAATCAAGCTGCGGGACGGGCTGACCTATCTGAAGGCAGATCCCTTTGCCAACGCCGCCCAGCTGCGGCCCGACACGGCTTCTGTGGTGGCGAATTTAAAGCGTTACCGCTGGCAGGACAGGGAGTGGATGCGCGCCAGGAAAAACGTGCAAAAAGAAGACCGGCCGATGTATATTTATGAGGTGCACCTGGGGTCATTTTGCCGGCCGCAGGACGACAGGCCTTTTTGCAATTATCGGGAGATTGCGGTGAAGCTGGCGGAGTATGTCAAAGAGATGGGATATACCCATGTGGAATTGATGCCCGTGATGGAACATCCCTTGGATGAATCCTGGGGATATCAGGTAACGGGATACTACGCGCCCACCAGCCGTTACGGCACGCCGGAGGACTTTATGGCCTTTGTGGATCATATGCATCGGGAAGGCATCGGTGTGATTCTGGACTGGGTGCCGGCTCATTTCCCGAAAGATGATTTCGGGCTGTCTTCCTTTGACGGGACCGGGCTGTTTGAACATCAGGATCCGCGCCAGGGCATACACCCCCACTGGGGGACTAAGATTTTCAATTACGGGCGTCCACAGGTCAGCAATTTTCTCATCGCCAACGCCATGTTCTGGGCGGACAAGTATCATGTGGACGGCATCCGCATGGATGCGGTGGCTTCCATGCTGTATCTGGACTACGGAAGACGGGATGGAGAATGGGTCGCCAATATTTACGGCGGAAATGAAAACCTGGAGGCGGTGGAATTTTTGAAACATCTGAATTCCATGATGAAAAAGATGTATCCCGATGTTCTGATGATCGCCGAGGAGTCCACTGCCTGGCCCATGGTGACCGGAGATGTAAAAAAAGACGGACTTGGTTTTGATTATAAGTGGAATATGGGATGGATGAACGATTTTCTGGGATATCTGCAGTATGATCCCGTTTTCCGGGGCGCTCATCACAATGAGCTGACCTTCAGCATGATCTATGCTTACAGTGAAAAATTCCTGCTGAGTCTGTCTCACGACGAGTTTGTCCATGAGAAAGGTTCCATGATCCAAAAGATGCCGGGAGACGAAGAGCAGAAATACGCCAACATGCGCGCCGCTCTCGCCTATATGATCAGCCATCCTGGGAAAAAGCTGCTGTTTATGGGACAGGATTTTGCCCAGGAACAGGAGTGGTCCGAAGCCAGAGGGCTGGACTGGGAGCTGCTGGAAGAGGAAAAGCATCATAAGTTCTGGCAGTTTATGAAAGACGCAGTCCATCTTTACAAATCCCAGCCGGCTCTTTATGAGCAGGATTTTGATCCGGAAGGATTTGAGTGGATCAACGCCATGGAATGGGAGAAGAATATCCTCTCCTTCCTGCGGACAGATAAAAAAGGGGAACATCAGCTGCTGATCGTCTGCAATTTCTCCGCGCTGCCTTATGAGGAGTATCGGGTGGGCGTGCCAAGAGCCGGGAAATATAAGGAAATATTCAACAGCGATGCGAAGACGTACGGAGGAAGCGGTATGGTAAATCCCCGGGTGAAATCCTCCCGGACGGTGGAATGCGACGATCGGGAGCACTCAATCAAAATCAAGCTGGCTCCCTTAAGCGTATCAGTTTTTGAATATAGAAAAGGATAATTTATGAAATATCTGGAAATGTTGAGAGAAAACACCCTTCCCATGGTGGGAACCTTCTGCCTGAAGGTAATTCTGGCCATCGTCATTTATCTGATCTGTTCCAGGGTGATCAAATGGCTGTGTACGATTCTGAGAAAATCCATGACGAAGGCCGGTGTTCCGGCGGAAGGCGTCAGCTTTATCAATTCCCTGGCCAAAGTGGGGCTGTATGCGCTTTTGATCTTTTCCATCGCCACGCAGTTTGGCGTACAGGCCACTTCGGTGGCGGCGCTTTTGGCTTCAGCCGGCGTCGGCGTCAGTCTTGCCCTGCAGGGCGGCCTGTCCAATCTGGCCGGCGGCGTGATTATCCTGATTTTCAAGCCCTTTACCGTGGGGGATTATATTATCGAGGACACAGGCAATCATGAGGGGACGGTACAGAAGATAGAGATGTATTACACCACCTTGCTGACCATGGACAATCAGCGGGTGATGGTGCCGAACGCCACCCTCACCAACAATATCATCACCAATGTGACGGCGATGGATCAGCGAAAGCTGGATATCAAAGTGGGGATTTCCTATGATTCTGATCTGAAGCGGGCCAAAGAAATTCTGATGGGTCTGATCGAGCAGGAGGAGCGGATTGCCAAAGACAATGAGATCCAGGTGTTCGTGGATGCGCTGGCGGACAGCTGCGTGCGGCTGGGGCTGCGTGCCTGGGTAAAAACTGAGCATTACTGGGATGTGCGATGGAAATTGAATGAGGAGATCAAAACTTCCTTTGAGGCGGCGGGGATCCGGATTCCCTATCCTCAGATGGAAATTCATGTGAAAAAAGAAGGAAAAGACGGAAAAAAGAGCGGGAGATGACGAAACGATGAGAGCAAAAATATACGAGGATATGCTGAATGCAAAATCAGTGATCCGGGAGACCTTTACTTATGGAGCACAGCGGGCGGCCCAAATCGGATATGAAAATGTTTTCGATTACAGCCTGGGGAACCCTTCGGTGCCCGTTCCGGATAAATTTACCAGAAAGATGATCGAACTGCTGGAGACGAAAAGTCCCATGGAACTGCATGGGTACAGTCCCACTTTGGGAAACCAGGCGGCAAGGGAAGCGGTGGCCGCTTCTCTTAAAAAACGGTTTCATCTGGATTACGCGGCGGATCATATTTTCATGACCAGCGGAGCGGCTTCTTCCCTGGCGCATGCATTCCGCGCGGTGACCGTTCCGGGGGATACGATCCTTACCTTCGCGCCCTATTTTCCGGAGTATGGGCCTTATGTCAATCTGACGGGAGCCCATCTGAAGGTGGTTCCGGCGGATCTTGTATCTTTCCAGATAGACTTTCAACGGTTTGAGGAGATGGTGACGGAGGATGTGACGGCGGTGCTGATCAATTCGCCCAATAATCCTTCCGGTGTGGTTTATACGGAGGAGACGCTGAAGACACTGGCGGAAATTCTGCGCAGAAAAGGGGAGCAGTACTGTCACGATATCTATGTGATTTCCGATGAACCTTACCGGGAGATCGTGTTTGACGGAAAAACTTCTCCCTACATGGCTTCCATCTACGAAAAAACCATCACCTGCTATTCCTTCAGCAAGTCCATCTCTCTTCCAGGAGAGCGGATTGGTTATCTGGCCGCTTCGCCCATGGATGAAGACGGAAAGAAAATCGTGGATATGTGCGGACAGATTTCAAGGGGGATCGGACATAACTGTCCTTCTTCCATCATCCAGATGGCGGTGATCGATCTGCTGGAGGATACTTCCGATCTGAGTGTTTATGAGACTAATATGAATCTTCTCTATGATAAGCTCACGGATCTGGGATTTTCCTGTGTAAGACCGGGGGGAACCTTCTATATGTTCCCCAAAGCGCTGGAGGAAGACGCCAATGCCTTCTGCATGAAGGCAAGAGAATATGATCTGCTGCTGGTGCCGGGCGATACCTTCGGCTGTCCCGGTTATTTCCGGATTTCTTACTGCGTGGAGACAGAAAAGGTAAAACGCTCTCTGCCGGCTTTTGAAAAACTGGCGCATGCTTACCAAAAATCCGTCGGGTATGAGATCTGACTGTCGTCACAAAGGCATGGAACCGTTGTCTGGTACCATGCCTTTTTTAGATACAGGAGTTATTGACAACTAACTGTGATTAGCGTATACTAACCTTGAAAACAAGTATTGGAGGCGGTCAGATCATGAGTTGTGGAAGGAACTTTCAGAAAACAGAAGTTGAAAAAAGAGTCATCCTGGAAAAAATGCGGAAAAGGGGATGCCGGATTACAAAGCAGAGAATGACCATACTGGATGTGATGCTGTCCCGGGAATGTTCCAGCTGTAAAGAAATCTGCTATTACGTTGCCAAAAAGGACAGCGGTATCGGACAGGCAACAGTCTACCGGATGTTAAATGTGCTGGAAGAGGAAGGAATCATCAGCCGCAGCAATATGTACCGTATCACTGCCGCGCAGGAGGGGTGATAGTGATAAGATTTCTCAACAAGGCGGTTCTGCGTTGACGAAGGCTGCCGCAGGCAGTATGATGAATTCTGCAAATTAAAATAATTGCAAATACGGCAAAGGAAGTGAGGTTTATGAAACACCATAAGTTCTGGGCAGCTGCGGCTGCTTTCTGTTTTTTTATGGTCATGTATACCGGTTACAGGCACAAATAGGAGGTACATAGTAAAATGATGAATATTGACTGGAAAAAAGTAGGATTGTTTGCAGGGGGAGTATTATTCGGAACGGCGGGCGTGAAAGTTCTGGCCAGCAAGGACGCCAAAAAAGCGTATGTCAGCTGCACCGCAGCAGCGCTTCGTGCCAGAGAGTCCGTGATGCAGACAGTTACCGCAGTACAGGAAAATGCGGAAGACATACTGGCTGAAGCAAAGCAGATTAATGAAGACAGAGCTGCCCGGGAAGAGGACATCTGTGGGGATGACTGCGCAGACCGTGAAGAAGAGCAGGCTTCAGAAGGTACACGATGAAATTTATCATAAGACATGAGATCAAAGGACGTATGCGGGTTCATCTGATGCAGAAAAGGATGACCTGCAAAGAAGCGGATACGCTGCTGTACTATCTGCAGCGTCAGCCGGGGATCATATCAGCAGAAGTCTATGAGAGGACCGGCGACGCGGTGATCTATTATGACAAAACACGGGAAGCCCGCGCAGAGGTCACGGAAGCGCTGAAAAAATTCTGGTACGGCGATGTGAAAGTTCCGGACAGTGTGATGGAAAATTCCGGGCGGGAACTGAACGCCCGTTTTCAGGAGAAGCTGCTGGGGAAAATTATGCTTCGCTGTATGGGGAAACTGCTGGTCCCTTTCCCGGTCCGGGCGTCCTGGACCGGGATCAGAGCGTTGGGCTATCTGGGCAGGGGAATAAACAGTCTGAGAAGAAAGCGCCTGGATGTGGCAGTACTGGACGGTACGGCCATCGGTATTTCCCTGCTGAGGAAAAACATGGAAACCGCGGCCTCCATCATGTTTCTGCTGAGTATCGGTGAACTTCTGGAAGAGTGGACCCGGAAAAAATCAGTGGGGGATCTTGCCAGAAGTATGTCTTTGAACATCAGCAAAGTGTGGGCTTTGCGAAAGGGACAGGAAGTCCTTACACCGGTTTCGGAAATTCAGCCCGGCGATGAAGTAGTGGTGCGCATGGGGAATGTGATTCCTTTTGACGGCAACGTGACGGCAGGAGAAGCCATGGTGAACCAGGCGTCTTTCACCGGGGAATCACTGCCGGTGAGGAAGAAAGTCTGCGGGTATGTGTATGCCGGCACGGTGGTGGAAGAAGGGGAGCTGACGGTCCGGGTCAGGGCCATAAAAGGTTCCACGCGGTTTGAAAAGATCGTCGCCATGATCGAAGAGTCAGAAAAACTGAAATCTTCTGCGGAAAGCAAAGCGGAGCATCTGGCAGACAGACTGGTTCCCTATACGCTGGCAGGTACGGTTCTGACGGGGCTTCTGACAAGAAATGTGTCGAAAGCGCTGGCTGTTTTAATGGTGGACTTTTCCTGCGCGCTCAAACTGTCCATGCCCATCACGGTGCTGTCGGCTATCCGTGAGGCAGGGGCGGAACATATCACTGTCAAAGGCGGTAAATACATGGAGGCGGTATCGGAGGCTTCAACCATTGTGTTTGACAAGACGGGAACCTTGACAAAGGCCAGACCCACAGTGAAGGACGTGGTGGTTTTCACGGAAGACAGCAAGGAAGATATGCTGCGCATTGCCGCCTGCCTGGAAGAGCATTTTCCCCATTCCATGGCCAAGGCCGTAGTGCAGGAGGCGAAGCGGCGGGGCCTTGAGCATGAAGAGATGCATTCCAAAGTGGAGTATACCGTAGCGCATGGAATTTCTTCCTGGATCGATGGCCGCAAAGTGGTCATCGGCAGCGCTCACTTTGTCTTCGAGGATGAAAAATGTGTCATCGATCCGCAGTGCAGGGAAGTCTTTGAGCAGCTGCCAAAGGAATATTCCCATCTCTATCTTGCCATAGAGGGCAGACTGGCGGCGGTGATCTGTATTGAAGATCCGCTGCGGGAAGAGGCACGGGAGGTGCTTTTTGATTTGCGGGAACTGGGTCTTAAGAAAATTGTCATGATGACGGGGGACAGTGAACGCACAGCGGCAGCCATTGCGGCCAGGACAGGCGTGGACGAGTATTATTCAGAGGTTCTGCCGGAAGATAAAGCCAGGTTTGTGGAAAAGGAAAAGGCAGCAGGGCGTAAGGTGATTATGATCGGAGACGGCATCAATGATTCGCCGGCTCTGTCGGCAGCCGATGTGGGCATCGCCGTCAGCGATGGCGCGCAGATTGCCCGGGAAATCGCCGATATTACCATCACGGCTGACGATCTGTATCAGATCGTTACACTGAAACGGTTAAGCGACGCACTGATGAAGAGGATTCACTCTAATTACCGATGGATCGTGGGCGTCAATGCCGGACTGATTCTTCTGGGCGTGGGCGGGCTGATTCAGCCTGCCACGTCGGCGCTGTTTCACAATACTTCCACGCTGCTGATCAGTCTGAAAAGCATGCGGAACTTGCTGCACTGATAAAAGAGTATGAAAAAAGACGGTATATCCGGCGGTTTTGCCGCAGGATATACCGTCTTTTTCTGCTGGTTTTGGAATATGCCTTGTCTCCTGGCAGAAAATAGGATAAAATAAAACTCGGTCAAAGAAAAAAGCTTCAGACTCCGCATCGGAATCTGAAGCATTGGTATCCATAAGCTGGAAAAGGGACTTGAACCCTCGACCCCTTCATTACGAGTGAAGTGCTCTACCGACTGAGCTATTCCAGCGTATTGGGTGACACAAGTGATATTATAACGCATTTTGGGAAAAATGCAATACAAAATTTCATTTTTTTGAAAAAACTGAGAGGTAGACATGAGTATAAGGGAAGAGAACAAAAAACTGCTGGTGAAGTATTTCGCAGACGGCGGGATCCGTCACTGTACGGAAAAGATCGGTGTGGAGCTGGAGCATATCATTGTGGATGAACAGACACGGCAGAGTATATCCTATTACGGAGAGAAGGGCATCGCTGCTCTTTTGGAAGCTCTATCCACACATTTTCCCTGGCGTTACGAGCCGGAGGGAAGTCTTCTGGGAGTCTATAACGATGATTTTTCCATCAGCCTGGAGCCGGCGGGACAGCTGGAGGTGAGTATCAATCCGAAGGAAGATATTTCTTTGATTTACCGCATTTACCGGATGTTTCTGGAGCAGATCACGCCGATTTTGAAGGACTGGGGGTATGAGATGCTGACGCTGGGGTATCATCCGGTATCAAAGGCGGCGGATATGAAGCTGATTCCCAAGAAACGGTACGAGTATATGGACCGGTATTTTATGAATACCGGATGCTGCGGTATCAATATGATGCGGGGAACGGCGGCGACCCAGGTTTCCATCGACTATGACAGTGAGAAAGATTTTGTCTTGAAAATCAGGAGCGCCTATATGCTGATGCCTCTTTTGAAACTTCTGACGGACAATACGCCGGTGATGGACGGGGAGGCTTACGAGGGTCACATGGCCAGGACGTATATCTGGGACAATGTGGATCCGGACAGAACAGGGATTATTCCCGGGCTTTTTGATGAGGATTTTGGCTTTGAAAAGTACGCGGAGTTTTTGCTGAACATGCCGGTGATCTTTGTGGAGAATCAGGGGACGCCCATCTACACGGGGGATCAGAAAACGGAAGAGATCTGGAAGGAGACTCTGTTTGGACAGGAAGATATTGAACATATCCTGTCCATGAATTTTCAGGATGTGCGGCTGAAGCATTATCTGGAGATCCGCTATGCCGACAGCATGCCCATCAATTGCGTGCTGGGGTATGCGGCGCTGATAAAAGGGGTATTTTACCAGGAAGAATTTCTGAAAGAGCTGCACAAAAAGTTAAGGCCGGATGAAGAATCCATCCGGCAGACGCAGAAAAATCTGATGGAAAACGGATTTGACGGCACAGCGTACGGATATCCGGCGGACAAACTGCTCAAATACGTGATGGAGGGAGCGAAAAACCGGCTGTGCGAAAGCGAACAGCTTCTGCTCCGTCCCTTGGAGAAGCTGACAGAACAGAAAAAGACATTGGCGGGAGAGTATTTTGAATGAAACAGATTGCAGAAGAATACAGACAGGAAATAAGAGATCATTTTGAGGAAAACCGCAGGGCGGCGCTGGAAATAAAGGATTATCTGGAGCATTCCAGCGTGGCTTACCACGGCAGATGCGTTCACACCCTTCATGTGCCGAAGGTGTTCACCAAAAGCGTGGTGGAGGAATATCGAAGGATTGTCGAGGTCACCTATACCATTTTTGAGAAGGTGATTAAGGAATATCTGAAAAATCCATCTTATCGGAAACTGTTTCCTTTTTCCAGAAAGCTGGAAGAGCTGATCCTGATACCCAACGGATACCAGTCGCTTCTTCCCATCGCCCGGTTTGATATTTTCTATAACGAAGAAAATGGAAATTTTAAATTCTGCGAGATCAATACGGACGGAACCAGCGCCATGAATGAAGATTACGTGCTGAACATGGCGGTGGAGAAAAATCCGGCCCATCGGAAGATGAAAGAACGATATCCCATGAAAAGCTTTGAACTTTTCGACAGCTGGGTGAAGGAATTCATGGATATTTATGCCACATATGAGAAGAAGACGCCGCGTCCCTATGTGGCGATTGTGGATTTTCTGGAGCATTGCTCCATTACGGAATTTGAAGAATTTCGCAGAAGGTTTGAAAAGGCAGGATATGAGACGGAGATCTGCGAGATTACGAAGCTGACCTACCGGGATCATGTGCTGTATTCCCCCACCGGACATCCCATCGACGTGGTTTACCGCCGCGCGGTAACCACGGATGTGATGGAACATTACCACGAGGTGGGGGATTTCCTGGCGGCGGTGAAAAACCGGGATATCTGTCTGATCGGTTCTTTTTGTACGCAGATTATCCATAATAAATGGCTGTTCCAGGTGCTGTACCGGGAAGAAACGGCTGCTTTTCTGACGGAGGAAGAGCGGCAGTTTGTAAGAAAACACGTGCCGAAAACGGAACTTCTGCTGCCGGAGGCGGAGACGATCGGGGAGGTGGTGGAAAACCGCGGCGCCTATATTATCAAACCGCTGGATTCCTATGCGTCCCGGGGCGTTTATGCCGGAATCGATTTTTCGCGGGAAGAATGGGAGAAGCTGGTGAAAGAGCATGCGGGAGAAGACTATATTTATCAGGAATACTGTCCGCCCTACCGCACGGAAAATATTTATCTGGTGGAGGAAAAGCCCCGCTGGAAGAATTATACCAACATGTCCGGCCTTTTTGTGTACAACGGGAAATTTTCCGGGATTTATTCCCGCCTGTCCGACGGCGGAATTATTTCTTCCCAGTACAATGAGAAGGCGGTTGCCACTTTGTATCTGGACGACTAAGAAGAACATCGTATTTTGAAAATTTTTGTGAACTATTATTGCAAATGAGAAGCATTTATAGTAAAATTTACATGAATGTTAACTGATGGAACGTAATCACTTTATGGATACAGGAAAATATAGACAATATCAACAATTCAGAGTGATCCCTTCCTACAAGGAGTTATCAATCACATTTCAAGGAGGTAGAAATATGGAATTCAAGTTATCCCGTGAACAGGAACTTGTTCGTAAGATGGTGCGCGAATTCACAGAGAATGAGATTGCTCCCATCGCTGCTGAAACTGACAGAACCAGCCAGTATCCCGCCAAAACCATCGACGACCTTTTCCGCTATGGCGTTATGGGTATGGTCGTACCGAAGGAGTACGGCGGAGCAGGTGCAGATGATCTTTCCGGCGCCATCGCCATTGAGGAGATCTCAAAAGCATGTGCATCTACAGGCGATATCGTGGCAACTCACAACGGACTGTGCTGCGGTCCTATCATCGCTTACGGTACCGAGGAGCAGAAGAAAAAATATCTTCCCATGCTGACCGTGGGCCGCAAAGTAGGCGCTTTCTGTCTGACAGAAGCAGACGCCGGATCCGATGCATCAAAAGGAACAACGACGGCTGTTCTTGACGGTGATCACTACGTTCTGAACGGTTCCAAAATCTTTATCACGAACGGTTATGTGGCAGATGTCTTTGTTGTATTTGCCATGACGGATCCATCCAAAGGCACAAAGGGTATTTCCGCATTTATTGTGGAGAAAGATTTCCCGGGCTTTGCCGTTGGAAAACACGAGGTGAAGATGGGTCTTCACGGTTCACCGACAGCAGAGATTATTTTCCAGGACTGCATCGTTCCCAAGGAGAACCTGCTGGGTGTGGAAGGAAAAGGCTTTAATATTGCCATGGCTACTCTGGACGGCGGCCGTATCGGTATTGCCGCGCAGGCTCTTGGTATTGCCGAAGGCGCTTATAAAGAAGCGATGGATTTTGCAAAAGTCCGCGTTCAGTTCGGCAGACCGATTGCGAAATTCCAGAATTCTCAGTTTGTATTTGCCGATATGTACGTTGGCATTGAGGCGGGACAGCTGCTGACCTACAAAGCTGCTGTTGCGAAGATGACACAGAAACGGTTTACGGTGGAAGCTGCCACGGCAAAACTGTTCTGCTCAGAGATGGCAAACAAAGTTGTTACCAAAGCTCTTCAGATGTGCGGCGGATATGGTTATACCAATGATTATCCTCTGGAGCGCATGATGCGTGACGCCAAGATCACCGAGATCTATGAAGGTACATCTGAGATCCAGCGCGTCGTAATTTCCGGCAACATTCTGAGATAAGGAGGACTGAATCATGAAAATAATTGTTTGTGTAAAACAGGTACCGGACACCTCCGGAAAGGTTGCGGTAAAACCGGACGGAACCCTGGACCGTGCATCCATGCAGACGATCACAAACCCGGATGACCTGAATGCAGTGGAAGCAGCGCTGAAACTGAAAGACGAGACAGGATGCGAGGTAGTCGTAGTGACGATGGGCCCGCCGCCTGCAGAAGGAATGTTAAGAGAACTGCTGGCCCGCGGAGCGGACAAAGCGGTACTGATCTCCGCCCGTGAATTCGGCGGATCCGATACATATGCCACCTCCCAGATCATCGCAGCAGCGATCGACCATATGGGACTGGAGAAAGACGATATCGTATTCTGCGGCCGTCAGGCAATCGACGGCGATACGGCGCAGGTAGGCCCGCAGATTGCAGAGAAACTGGGTCTGCCGCAGGTAACGTATGCGCAGGATATCAAGAAAGAAGGAGAGACTCTGACCGTACAGAGAGCTCTGGAAGACGGATATATGACGATCAAGGTACAGACGCCGTGTCTGATCACCTGCATCAAAGAGCTGAACGAGCCGAGATACATGAGCATCGGCGGCATCTATGAAGCCTATGAGAAACCGATGGAAGTATACGATTACAACCTGCTCAAAGACAGCCCGCTGATTGACGTAACCAATATCGGACTTGCAGGATCCCCGACGAACATTCTGATTTCCTTCACGCCGCCGCAGAAGGGGGCAGGCCAGATGCTCGAGGGAGCAGATCAGGCGACCTGTGACAAACTGGCAGGCATACTCGCTGAGAAGCATATCATCTAAGAGAGGAGAAAGGGAACATGCAAAATTTCGATAGTAGTAATGTAGCTGCTTTTAAGGATGTATGGGTATTCTGCGAGCAGAGAGAAGGCAAACTGATGCCGACAGACCTGGAGCTGATCTCAGAAGGCCGGAAGCTGGCGGATGAGCTGGGCGTAAAACTGGTAGGACTTCTGCTGGGCGACAACGTAGAGGGACTGGCAAAAGAGCTGGGCGGCTACGGAGCAGACAAGGTAATCGTGGCAGAAGACCCGAGACTGGGCGTATACACGACAGACGCCTATACGAAAGTGATCTGCGATATCATCGCAGAGGAGAAACCGGAAGTATTCCTGATTGGAGCGACCAACATTGGCCGTGACTTAGGCCCGAGATGTGCGGCGAGACTGCACACAGGACTTTGTGCGGACTGTACCCATCTGGATGTGGATGTGGCAAACTACCAGGAATTCTTAAGAAACAATTCCGTACTGGCAGAGGAGAGGATCACAAAGACCGACTCTGCGAAAGTGCTTGGCAAACCCCATGATGTGGCAAAAGACCTGAAGATGACCCGTCCGGCATTCGGCGGAAACCTGATGGCGACGATCATCTGCCCGAGATTCCGTCCTTCGATGGCGACGGTAAGACCGGGCGTGCTGAAGAAAGGGGAATACGACGAAGCGAAAGCGAATGCAGTGGAAGTGGTAAAAGCGCAGTTTGAGCTGAGCGACGCAGACCTGCAGACGGAAGTAGTGGAAGTGGTAAAAGCAGCGAAGAAGCTGGTAGACCTGGTAGGAGCGGACTACGTGGTATCGGTAGGACGAGGCATTTCCTCCGACGTAGAAGGCGGCATCAAGATTGCGGAAGAGCTGGCAGAAGTACTGGGCGGCGTAGTAGGCGGATCCCGTGCTGCGATTGACAGCGGCTGGCTGAGCGCAGACCATCAGGTAGGACAGACCGGAAAGACGGTACATCCGAAGATTTACATTGCACTGGGTATATCCGGAGCGATCCAGCACAAAGCAGGCATGCAGGAATCCGAGTGCATCATCGCAGTAAACAAGAATGCGGCAGCGCCGATTTTTGAGATTGCGGACTACGGCATCAACGGGGACCTGTTCAAGGTAGGCCCGATGCTGATCGAGGCGATCAAGGCTGCCAAAGCTGCAAAATAATAAAGTAAATTTATGAATGATACTCCCGTTTCAGGTGAACAGGCAGAAAACGACGGGCCTGACTCCTGAAACGGGAGTTTTTACAATTATTTTCCAGAATTTTGAATTTACAGTTATTCAGTGTGATGCAGTGTATTGCAAAAAAGGAAAACTTCATGTGAAATATCTACAAAATTATTGATTTTTAATTAACAAACGGATATAATGTAGTCATAAAAGGCTTCATTAAATAAGTAAAAGTAAAAGGAGATAATGACTGTGAACTTTCAACTAACAAAGGAACAAGAACTTGTCAGAAAAATGGTTGCAGACTTCGCGGAAAACGAAGTGAAACCGATCGCGGCAGAAATTGATGTCACAGAAGAATTCCCGATGGAAAACGTGAAAAAACTTTTCCGTTACGGCGTTATGGGAATGAACATGCCTAAAGAGTACGGCGGAGCAGGCGCAGACGATGTTGCCTATGCCATCGCTGTGGAAGAGCTGGCGAAAAAATGTGCGGCAACCGGCGTTATCGTGGCAGCTCACAATTCACTGGCATGCTGGCCGATCCTGAAATTCGGTACAGAAGAACAGAAACAGAAATATCTGACCAGAATGACAAAGGATACCATCGGCGCATTCTGTCTGACAGAGCCGGAAGCCGGTACAGACGCGTCTGCACAGCAGACCACAGCCGTTCTGGAAGGCGATCACTATGTACTGAACGGAAATAAGATCTTTATCACCAACGGCGGTGTGGCGGACGTTTTCGTCGTTATGGCGATGACCGATCCTTCCAAGGGAAATAAGGGTATTTCCGCATTCATCGTTGAGTCTTCTTTCCCGGGCTTCTCCCGCGGCAAGGTGGAGGACAAGATGGGTATCCGTGCTTCTTCCACGACAGAGATTATTTTCGAAGACTGTATCGTTCCCAAGGAGAACCTGCTGGGAGCAGAAGGAAAAGGTTTTAATGTTGCCATGGCTACACTGGACGGCGGCCGTATCGGTATCGCTGCACAGGCTCTGGGTATCGCACAGGGCGCTCAGGATGAACTGGTAGCATACGTACAGCAGAGAGTTCAGTTTGGCAGACCGATTGCGAAATTCCAGAATACGCAGTTCCAGATTGCGGATATGGAAGCACGTATCTGTGCATCCCGCTGGCTGGTATACGACGCTGCCTACAGAAAATACTTAAGTTCTCAGGGACAGAAGATTTCCTATGGAAAAGAAGCCGCGATGGCGAAACTCTTTGCCGCTGAGACAGCGATGGCTGTGACGACGAAAGTGGTTCAGCTCCATGGTGGTTACGGATATATCAAGGAATACCCGGTTGAACGTATGATGCGTGATGCCAAGATCACTGAGATCTATGAAGGTACATCAGAAGTTCAGAGAATGGTAATTGCCAGAAGCGTAATCAAATAAACAGGAGGAAGGATAAATCATGAAAATAATTGTTTGTGTAAAACAGGTACCGGACACCTCCGGAAAGGTTGCGGTAAAACCGGACGGAACCCTGGACCGTGCATCCATGCAGACGATCACAAACCCGGATGACCTGAATGCAGTGGAAGCAGCGCTGAAACTGAAAGACGAGACAGGATGCGAGGTAGTCGTAGTGACGATGGGCCCGCCGCCTGCAGAAGGAATGTTAAGAGAACTGCTGGCCCGCGGAGCGGACAAAGCGGTACTGATCTCCGCCCGTGAATTCGGCGGATCCGATACATATGCCACCTCCCAGATCATCGCAGCAGCGATCGACCATATGGGACTGGAGAAAGACGATATCGTATTCTGCGGCCGTCAGGCAATCGACGGCGATACGGCGCAGGTAGGCCCGCAGATTGCAGAGAAACTGGGTCTGCCGCAGGTAACGTATGCGCAGGATATCAAGAAAGAAGGAGAGACTCTGACCGTACAGAGAGCTCTGGAAGACGGATATATGACGATCAAGGTACAGACGCCGTGTCTGATCACCTGCATCAAAGAGCTGAACGAGCCGAGATACATGAGCATCGGCGGCATCTATGAAGCCTATGAGAAACCGATGGAAGTATACGATTACAACCTGCTCAAAGACAGCCCGCTGATTGACGTAACCAATATCGGACTTGCAGGATCCCCGACGAACATTCTGATTTCCTTCACGCCGCCGCAGAAGGGGGCAGGCCAGATGCTCGAGGGAGCAGATCAGGCGACCTGTGACAAACTGGCAGGCATACTCGCTGAGAAGCATATCATCTAAGAGAGGAGAAAGGGAACATGCAAAATTTCGATAGTAGTAATGTAGCTGCTTTTAAGGATGTATGGGTATTCTGCGAGCAGAGAGAAGGCAAACTGATGCCGACAGACCTGGAGCTGATCTCAGAAGGCCGGAAGCTGGCGGATGAGCTGGGCGTAAAACTGGTAGGACTTCTGCTGGGCGACAACGTAGAGGGACTGGCAAAAGAGCTGGGCGGCTACGGAGCAGACAAGGTAATCGTGGCAGAAGACCCGAGACTGGGCGTATACACGACAGACGCCTATACGAAAGTGATCTGCGATATCATCGCAGAGGAGAAACCGGAAGTATTCCTGATTGGAGCGACCAACATTGGCCGTGACTTAGGCCCGAGATGTGCGGCGAGACTGCACACAGGACTTTGTGCGGACTGTACCCATCTGGATGTGGATGTGGCAAACTACCAGGAATTCTTAAGAAACAATTCCGTACTGGCAGAGGAGAGGATCACAAAGACCGACTCTGCGAAAGTGCTTGGCAAACCCCATGATGTGGCAAAAGACCTGAAGATGACCCGTCCGGCATTCGGCGGAAACCTGATGGCGACGATCATCTGCCCGAGATTCCGTCCTTCGATGGCGACGGTAAGACCGGGCGTGCTGAAGAAAGGGGAATACGACGAAGCGAAAGCGAATGCAGTGGAAGTGGTAAAAGCGCAGTTTGAGCTGAGCGACGCAGACCTGCAGACGGAAGTAGTGGAAGTGGTAAAAGCAGCGAAGAAGCTGGTAGACCTGGTAGGAGCGGACTACGTGGTATCGGTAGGACGAGGCATTTCCTCCGACGTAGAAGGCGGCATCAAGATTGCGGAAGAGCTGGCAGAAGTACTGGGCGGCGTAGTAGGCGGATCCCGTGCTGCGATTGACAGCGGCTGGCTGAGCGCAGACCATCAGGTAGGACAGACCGGAAAGACGGTACATCCGAAGATTTACATTGCACTGGGTATATCCGGAGCGATCCAGCACAAAGCAGGCATGCAGGAATCCGAGTGCATCATCGCAGTAAACAAGAATGCGGCAGCGCCGATTTTTGAGATTGCGGACTACGGCATCAACGGGGACCTGTTCAAGGTAGGCCCGATGCTGATCGAGGCGATCAAGGCTGCCAAAGCTGCAAAATAATAAATTTGGAGGTAAAACCTTATGATGACAAGGGAAGAGTACTTTGAGAGTTTAAGAAAATTAAACCTGAAAGTATACATGTTTGGAAAGCGGGTAGAAAATCCGGTTGACGATCCTGTAATCCGTCCTTCCTTAAATTCCATCGGAATGACATACGAGCTGGCAAACCAGCCCGAATACGAGGATCTGATGACCGCTACTTCTTCTTTAAATGGTCAGAAGGTTAATCGTTTCACACATCTTCACCAGAGTACGGAAGATCTTGTGAAAAAAGTAAAAATGCTGCGTTTGTTAGGACAGAAAACCGGTTCCTGTTTCCAGCGCTGTGTTGGTATGGACGCGAACAATGCGGTTTTCTCCACGACATATGAAATCGACCAGGCACACGGAACCAATTATCATGAAAACTTCAAGAAGTTTTTGAATGACGTTCAGTTAAAAGACCTGGTGGTGGACGGCGCTATGACAGACCCTAAAGGCGACCGTTCCCTGTCCCCCAGCAAACAGCCTGACCCGGACTGCTACCTTCACGTAGTGGAACGCCGTCCGGACGGCGTGGTTGTAAGGGGCGCCAAAGCGCATCAGACCGGTATCGTGAACTCCCATGAAGTGCTGGTTATGCCGACGATTGCAATGAAGCCGGAAGATAAGGACTATGCAATTTCCTTTGCAGTCCCCACAGACACAGAAGGTATCTTTATGATTTACGGACGTCAGTCCTGTGATACCCGGAAACTGGAAGAAGGCGCAGACATTGATCTCGGAAACAAAAACTTCGGCGGTCATGAAGCTCTGGTTATCTTTGACAACGTATTCGTTCCCAACGAACGTATCTTTATGAACGGCGAGACGGAATTTGCCGGAATGCTGGTAGAACGTTTCTCAGGTTATCATCGTCAGAGCTACGGCGGCTGTAAAGTCGGCGTGGGCGATGTGCTGATTGGCGCAACTGCTCTGGCAGCAGATTACAATGGCGTTGCAAAAGCATCTCACGTGAAAGACAAACTGATTGAGATGACACACCTGAACGAGACACTGTACAGCTGCGGCGTGGCCTGCTCCTGTGAAGGATGCCCCACCAAAGCCGGAAACTATATGATCGATCTGCTGCTGGCCAATGTCTGCAAGCAGAACATCACCAGATTCCCCTATGAAATTGCCCGTCTTGCAGAAGATATTGCGGGAGGCCTGATGGTTACCTGTCCTTCTGAGAAAGATTACAATACGGCAGAGCTGAAACCCTATATTGAAAAATATCTGGTAGGTGTGGAAGGCATCTCTGTGGAAGACCGTATGAGAATCCTTCGCCTGATCGAGAATATTTCTCTCGGAACGGCGGCAGTAGGTTATCGTACCGAGTCCATGCACGGCGCCGGCTCACCGCAGGCTCAGCGTATTATGATTTCACGCCAGGCAAATCTGGAGCAGAAGAAACAGCTGGCAAAAGATATTGCCAACATTAAAGATTGAGGATCGGGTTGAAGTACTGCGGCGGATGCAACCCCACTTATGACCGGGGCGCTGCGGTGCAGGATCTGAAATCATCTTTAAACGACCTGAATATTTCCTTTACGCCTTATCGTGGGGAAGACACATACGATGCCTGCCTGCTGGTGAGGGGATGTAATCGGAATTGTGTATCAGATCAAAAATTTTCAAACTGCAGACGGCTGTTCACCGCCGTCTGCAGGGAGGATTTTGATATTATTAAAAAAGAGCTGTGTGCATGGAAATAAAATTCCTGCATATGGGGTAAGGAGTAACGATATGGAATATGCATTAATTGAGAAACAAGGCCATGTCTGCACTATTACAATCAATTTTCCGAAGAAATTGAATGCAGTAAGTACAGCGGTGCTTACCGATCTGGGAGCAGCATTTGACGAAGTGGAAAAAGACAAAGACGTCTACTGTGTAATCGTAAAAGGAGCCGGAGAGAAGGCATTCGTTGCCGGCGCTGACATCAAAGAGATGAGCGAATTCGGTTTCTATGAAGCACGCGACTATGCGAAATTCGGAAGTGCTGTCCTTGAGAAAATTCATCAGTTCAGAACACCTGTAATCGCTGCCATCAACGGACACTGCCTGGGCGGCGGTATGGAAGTTGCTCTTGCCTGCGATATCCGTATTGCGGCAGAGAACGCCAGATTCGCATTCCCCGAGGTAGGTCTGGGAATTATGACAGGTACAGGCGGATCTCAGAGACTTCAGGGTGTCGTAGGTGAAGGAAAAGCAAGAGAGCTTCTGTTTACCTGTGCAAATATCAAAGCTGACGAGGCGGAAAGAATCGGCCTGGTCAATAAAGTTGTTCCTACTGAAGAGCTTATGGATGCGGCAATGAAGATGGCAGAGAAGATTGCAGGAAATGGCCCGATCGCCGTTGCAACCATGAAGAAAGCCGTTAACGTTGCCAGCGAAACCGATTACCCGACAAGTACAGAACACATGATCCTTTCTTTTGGTTCTCTGTTTACAACCCAGGACGCACACGACGCGCTGTCCGCATTTGTAAATAAAGAAAAACTTGACCATTTTAACAACAAGTAAGAAGAACTGGCAGAAGGTAAAAAGTTTGGATTTATCAGGGAACAAAATATATAAAGAAAGATAAGGAGAAAGAAAATGAGACAATTATTACTGAAAACAGACATTCACAAATTTGACACCTTTGAAGATTTTGCAAAAGAATTTGAAATCGGTGAGGGCGACCTGCTGTTCACCAACGAGTTTCTGTATACTCCGAAAATGAAACCGCTCAATCTGAAATGTGACGTTTATTTCCAGGAGAAATACGGCACGACAGAGCCGACCGATGAAATGTACAATGCGATCTTCAAAGATCTGAGAGATAAAGAGTATAAGAGAATCATCGCTGTCGGCGGCGGTACTGTTGTCGATATGGCAAAATGGGTAGCATCTGAAAAACCGGATGACATCGTAGACGCATACAAAGAGAACCCGACTTTCAAACCGAAACATAAAACTGAATTGATCATCTGCCCCACCACCTGCGGTACAGGAAGTGAAGTAACCAACATTTCCATGATCTATCTGACAAAGACCAAAACCAAAAAAGGTTGTGCCAATGATGAACTGTTCGCAGATTATGCTGTGCTGATTCCTGATCTGGTTAAGAGCCTTCCTTATCAGCCGTTCATGTACAGCGCCATCGACGCTCTGATCCATGCAACAGAAAGTTATGTTGGACGCCGTCACACTGACCTGTCCAGAATGATCGGCAGAAGAGCCATCGAACTGATCATGGGCGGATTCCAGAAGATGATCGAGAACGGACCGGAATACAGACTGGAAATCATGGATGATTTCGTACTGGGCAGCAACTACGCAGGTATCGCTTTCGGTACTGCAGGATGCAACGCTGTTCATGCCATGAGCTTCCCGCTGGGCGGAATGTTCAAAGTACCTCACGGTGAGTCCAACTACGCTCTGTTTACTACAGTTATGAAATTCTACTATAGAATGAATCCGGATGGAGATATCAAAGAGATCAACCACGTACTGGCTCAGATACTTGGTCTGGATACAGAGGGACCGGAAGTTTATGACAAACTGGAAGAAGCTCTGGCTACTCTGATCCGCAGAAAACCGCTGCGTGAGTATGGCGTAACAGAAGAAATCTGTGAGCAGATGGCTGATCTGGTAATCGCTGAACAGCAGAGACTGATGACCAATACATACGTTGAGATGGATAAGGAAGACGTTCTCAAACTGTATCTGGAAGTGCTGGATAAATAATTAAAAAAAGAAGATAATATTGAGGGAGTCCGCGGACGGGCTGAGAGGAGACTGGATCGTCTCGACCTTTAACCTGATTTGGATCATGCCAACGTAGGGAAAATATTTCTATTGAAAAAACCGGAGATATGTTGCTTACGCAGCATATCTCCTTTTCTTTTGGAGGATAACATGGAATATACAACACAGATGAATGCGGCGCGCAGAGGAATCATCACAGACGCCATGAAACGGGTCGCGGAATATGAGCAGATGGATGCAGAAGAGATCCGCGATCTGGTGGCCAGGGGACGGGTTGCCATTCCGGCCAATAAAAATCATACCTGCCTGAAACCATACGGGATCGGTGATATGCTAAAAACCAAGATCAACGTTAATCTGGGCACTTCCAGAGACTGCCTGGATCTGGATGTGGAGATGGCCAAGGTAATGGAGGCGGTCAATATGGGAGCGGAATCCATCATGGATTTAAGTTCCTTCGGCGATACCAAGACATTCCGCCGCAAACTGACCCATGAGTGTCCGGCTGTGATCGGTACGGTTCCCATCTATGACGCCGTGGTATATTATAATAAAGCGCTGAAAAGCATCACCTCGGATGAATGGATCGATATCGTGCGCATGCATGCCGAGGACGGCGTGGATTTCATGACCATACACTGCGGCATCAACCGGGCGACGGCGGAGCGTTTTAAAAAATCAAAACGTCACACCAATATCGTTTCCCGGGGCGGATCCATCATTTTTGCCTGGATGGAACTGACGGGAAATGAGAATCCCTTCTTTGAGCGGTATGATGAGATCCTGGAAATCTGCCAGCAGTATGATGTTACCTTGAGTCTGGGGGACGCCTGCCGTCCCGGAAGTATTGAGGATGCCGGCGATGTGTCGCAGATCGAGGAACTGGTGACATTGGGCGAACTGACCACCAGAGCATGGGAAAAGGATGTGCAGGTAATCATCGAAGGTCCCGGCCATATGCCGCTGAATCAGATCCAGGCCAACATGGAAATCCAGAAAACTATCTGCAAGGGCGCGCCCTTCTACGTCCTGGGTCCCCTGGTGACCGATGTGGCGCCGGGATACGATCATATCACGGCTGCTATCGGCGGAGCCATCGCAGCTACCTACGGGGCATCTTTCCTCTGCTATGTGACACCGGCAGAGCATCTTCGTCTGCCCACGCTGGAGGATGTGAAGGAGGGTATCATTGCCTCCAAAATCGCAGCCCATGCCGCCGACATTGCAAAAGGCATCAAGGGCGCTGCCCAGTGGGATCATGATATGAGCGAAGCAAGAAGAAATCTGGACTGGGATCGCCAGTTTGAATTAGCCATGGACAGTGAAAAAGCCCGCAGATACCGGGCTGAATCCACACCGGAAAAGGAAGACACCTGCACCATGTGCGGTAAGATGTGCGCCGTGCGAAATATCAATAAAATACTTCGCGGCGAAGATGTGGATATCATGGATTAAATAAAAAAATGGAAAAGTAAAAAAGAAAGAACTCCATATACTAATCCTGTCACCGGAAAACGTGATGGAATTGGGAAAGGAGTTCTTTTTTATGGAACAAAAGGAAAGACTTGCAATGGTCAGCATTCCGGTTCAGCAAGGATCCAAGCTGTATGATTTTTCCGAAGCGCTGCGGGAAGGGACGATCTTTCCGGAGTTGAATCTGCCCTTTTATCTGGCGGATTCTGTGCCGAAACCCATCGACGGAAAGCCGGATCATCGTGATCCGGGCGGCGTTCAGGAAAATCGGGAACAGCTGATGCAAAAGATCTGTGAGATAAGCTTTGTAGTGGATGATCTGACGCTTTATCTGGATACCCATTGTGACGACAGACAGGCGTTGAAGATTTTGGAAGAGAGCAGCCGGCTGAGGCAGGATCTTATGAAAGAGTTTGCCAACCGGTATTATCCGCTGACAAGAGACTGTATGGCAAAATCATCCTGCGAAACATTCTGTGAACATGCGGGAGAAAATGTGTTCGCATGGGAAAAAGGCCCCATGCCCTGGGAAGGAGCGTGTATCTGATGTGGAATTATGAAAGAAGGCTGCAGTTTCCTGTGAAAATCACAAAGACCTGTCCGAAAACGGCACAGATGATTATCAGTCAGTACGGAGGTCCGGATGGGGAGCTGTCCGCATCCATGCGCTATCTGGCTCAGCGCTATACTATGCCGGTGAAAGCGGTAGGCGGTCTGCTGACGGATATCGGGACGGAAGAACTGGCTCATATGGAAATGATCTGCGCCATGGTCTATCAGCTGACCCGTGATATGACTATTGAGGATGCAAAAACTGCAGGATTTGACGGATATTATATCGATCATACCAAAGGCCTGTGGCCCCAGGCTGCCGGAGGGCTTCCCTTTACCGCCATGGAATTTCAGTCTAAAGGAGACGCGCTTACGGATCTGATGGAAAACCTGGCTGCAGAACAGAAGGCGAGAACCGTATATGATAATCTGCTGCGGATGATCAAAGATCCGGAAGTGAGGGAGCCGCTGAAGTTTTTAAGAGCCAGGGAGATCGTTCATTTCCAGCGTTTCGGAGAAGCGCTGGAAAAGACAAAAGAGCATCTGGACAGCCGCAATTTTTACTACTACAATCCTGAATTTGACAAAAAAATAAGATAAAATAAAAACAGGTCAGATGACCGGTGAAAGCCGGTATCTGCCTGTTTCCTTCTATGCGTGGGGACTGATATCTGATATGGGATCGGGCCCGTATTTGCGATAGGTGGTCGGTGAATAACCAAATTCCTTTTTAAAGGATCTGGCAAAATTGGATCCGCTGCTGAAGCCCACCATATTTCCGATTTCCTCCACATTGAGGTTGGTGGAGAGAAGCAGCCGCTTGGCATTTTCAAAACGCACGCCGGCCAGATACTGATAAGGCGTGCAGTGATGCACCTTCTGAAAAGCGCGGATAAAGTAATAAACACAAAGGTTGCATCCTTTGGCCAGATTTTTTACCGTCAGATTTTCACTGTAAAACTTGTCAATATATCGCGCCACCTCGATCATGCTCAGGTTGGTTCCTTCCTGGGACAGAGGGTTCAGTAAAGTCAGAGAGGTCAGTATATCATGGATATACAAAGATCCGAGACATTCGTTTACCTGATTGGTGGCAAACATATTCATGATAAAATCAAATTTTTTAGACATGGCAGGAAGATCGTCCAGCTGAAATATCGGTCCGTTTTTGCTGTTTGTTTCATACAGCAGATCAATGAAATTCTGTGCCGCGATGCCGCCAAACTGGATCCATTGCATGGAAAGATTATCCTTCGCGTAATAACAGCATTCGATCTTGCTGTCCAGCACAAAGACACTGCCCTTGGGAGCCATATAGGTTTTATGGTTCATATCGATATAAAGCGTGCCCTTTTGTATTAACATGACGTAAAAGCTTTCGGGAAGATTGCCTTTTCTGTCGATAAAATCCTTGTTGCATTGATAATCACCACCGGAAATCAGGTAGAAGAGAGTTTTCTTCGCAAACTGACTTGCAACGTGAAAATATTCCTGTGAAGATGCCAATACACCGATGTCATTATTTTTCATAGTTTCCCCCGTGTGAAATTTACATATGTGATTTCTTGTGAATTTTAATAAAAAAATACAGCTCCATATTTATTATATATGGCAAATTGTGCAGAATCAAGGAAGGAAGGGAAATTTGTCGAAATAATCGGAAAAAAGTCAATTACCGAATCTGCGGAAAGCAATAATATACATAATGTGAATAAAACTGGAAAATACAGGAAAATTGCGACAAAATCCATGGTTGACTGTCTGAAATAATTACATTAAAATAAGATAAAGTAAGCGATTTAAGGAGGATATGCATGAGATTACAGAAAATAAGGAAATATTTGGAAGAAAGCAAGATGGAATATATCTATACAGAAGTGGAGGATTGCGGCAGCCTGGATTTTGATTATCGTGGTGTTCCCTACCATATCTGGGAATTTCATGATGATGAATGGGGGGTGGAAACAAATGTGAGAAACGGCGGTCAGACGGAAGATATCACCGGAGATGACTATGAGGAACAGGTGATTGCCATTATAAAAGACTGGAAATAAAAGGTTTTTTCATAAATATGAAAGGGAAAAAGAAAATCGTAAATCTCTTTTTCCCTGTTTTTTATTCCAGCTGTTCCCGTCGCTGCAGATGCCGGTTGATGACCAGAAAAAACACACAGGTGGACAGCACGGAACTGACACCGTCGGCAAGAGGCTGGGCATAGAAAGCAGTCTGGGCAGAAAAGAGCAAAGGCAGTACCAAAGTGGAAATCACATAAAGGCTTTTGCGGAATACGGACAAAGCCAGAGCTGTCTTTGTCCGTTCCAGAGCCGTCAAACCATCTACAAAAACATATTGGAAGCTTAGCGGAATAATCATTAGCGTATAAGTCTTGATTCCCCAGGCCGAAAATGCATAGTATTCCGGATTGGAAGTAAACATGTGAACGAATACCTGGGGGATTAGCCGGGAGAGTATAAACATAATGGTGGTGAAACAAAGCATCATGATTAAGATCATACGTTCTGCTTTTTTGACCCGTGCCGTCGCTCTGGCGCCGTAATTGTAGCTTAAGATCGCCTGGGTGCCGCCGCTGATGCCCAGCATTGGCCCGGTAACCAGTAAAAGGAAGCTCTGGGCGATGGCGGCGCAGGTGATGAGCATATCTCCCTGGTCGGGACCGCCGAAACGCTGCAGTACGGTGTTCATAACAATGAGAATGATGCTGTCGGTGGCCAGGATCAGGAAAGGTGAAAATCCAAGATACAGGATCCTCCCCATGATCCGCCAGTCATAACGTCCAAAGGTAATCTTTATCGGCACCTTTTTCCCAAACAAAAAGGCGAGGGCAAAAGCACAGGACAGCATCTGGGAGATCACCGTAGCGATGGCCGCGCCTGCCACATCCATGTGAAAGACGAAGATAAACAGCGGATCCAGCACGATATTGGCGATGGCTCCAATCAGGACGGTGGCCATGCCGGCCATTGGAAAGCCCTGACAGTTGATGAAGTAGTTCAGTCCCACCGCCATCAGAGCAAAGAAGGTTCCCGCCGTATAGATGGTCATGTAGGTGTTGGCGTAGGGGAAGGTGATTTCACTGGCGCCAAACCACATGAGCAGCTGTTCCTTGCTCAGCAGAAAGATAATCGTGAGG
>DSLMC04103__coassemble_246_pt1 | contig 85318 bp, 83 predicted proteins | sample DSLMC04103__metabat2_high_PE_019 | metagenome-assembled genome bin DSLMC04103
CATATCCCACCAGATCCGACAGCTGCACATGGGCGATATTGGTGATGGGAACGATTCGGGCTCCCTCCTGAGCGTGAACCACCCGAAAGGCTTTGTGCAGTCCCAGCTTTCCCACGCCGAAATCTTTATAAAACTGCACCATGTCTTCCATGAATTCTTCCACCGTATCACAGGCTTCCAGCCGTTCGCTCAAGGTACAGATCCGGTCCCGAATCCTTTTATTAAACAGCTTTCTCCCGCCGGTGCTCTCATAATGGCAGATGATCTGACAGTCCCCGGAATCAAAAATCCGGTCAAATACTTTCAGGTCGTAGTCATAGAGCTCCTTAAAACGGATAAAGTCATGCCTGGCCATCTGGTTGACGCTTCCCTTCACCTTTCCCACGATCTCGCAGGCCGTGCTGAAAGCGTTTTCTTTATTGACCAGCAGAAAGGTAAGATAATCGTGCCAAAGATTTCCGGAAAAGCCGTAGGCCCCTGCCAGCTCCACAAGGCCGTTTAGGGCCGCGTAGAAATCTTTTCGGAAGGGTTCCGTGTCCTGTCCTTTGTCAATGGCCTCCATGATCTTCGTCATGCTTTTCAGGATTTCTCCCTGTTCAAAATCACGGTATAAGATGCATTCTTCAATTCTGGTCACCTTTTGCTTCCTCTTTTCTATCGATAATTTCCCAGTACCCGCAAAGAACTGGCTTCCTTCTCGATGCCAAGCAGCGCGTTTTTCACCGCGCCGTCGTCCAGATTTCCTTCGAAATCCACGAAGAACCGGTACTCCCAGTTTTTCTGGGCTATGGGCCGGGATTCAATTTTCGTCATGTTCAGATTGTTGTAAATAAAGTGCGACAGCATATTGTACAGCGTGCCGCTGGCATGGGGCAGCTCAAAGCAGATACTGATCTTATCCGCATCCGGCGTATAAAGTTTCTTTCCCGATACGATGATGAACCGGGTGGAATTGGTCTGGCTGGAGGAAATGTTGTCATCCAGGATCTCCAGTCCGAAATACTCGGCCGCATGACGGCTGCCGATGGCCGCCTGCTCTTTTTTCCCATCTTCTTTGACCTTTCGCGCCGCCACCGCTGTATTGATCATCTCCTGCTGTTTCCATCCGGGATGTGCTTCCAGATAACGGCCGCACTGCTTCAGCGCCTGGGGATGGGAGCACACCAGCGTAAGATCCGAAAGGGAAACGCCGGGAAGTCCCATCAGCACGTGATCCGCCCGGATAATCTGCTGTCCCACGATGTTGTTCTGATATTCCACCAGCAGATCATAGATATCCGCCACGATCCCCGCCGTGGAGTTTTCTATGGGGAGGACGGCGTAATCCGCCTTTCCTTCCGCTATGGCCTCCATGGCGTCCTTCCAGGTTTCCACGTGGAAACTGTCCACTTCCGGACCGAAATAGGTGTTCATGGCCGCGAAGCTGTAAGCCCCTTCCACCCCCTGGAACACCACCTTAGCGTCCTTCGTGGGCAGACGGTCCACTTTGTGAAATTCGCTCTGATATGAGACGCCGCTTTCTGAGAGCAGCTGATACTGCCGCTTTCTGCTGATGGACATCAGCTGGCGGAACACCTCCCGGATACCGACGCAATTAAAAGGATCCGTCGCTTTCTCTCCCAGTGTCTCCAGCTTCTTTCGTTCTCTTTGCGCGTCGAATACCGGTTTTCCCGTGGCGATCTTATATTCCGCCACTTCTTTGGTCAGTTTCATCCTCCGCTCAAAAAGACGGACGATCTGTTCATCCACTTCATCGATCTGTTTTCGTATTTCCTGTAAATCTGTCATGCTTTTTGTATTCCTTTATCTTTTTTATTCCGCACCATGCGGATGGTATCCCCGGCAAAGGACAACGAACCAAAGGACAGGATCACATCCTCGGGCCCGGCTGCCCCGAAGGCTGCCTCCACCGCTTCCTCGAGGGAATCGCAGGCCCGCGTATCCGGGCAGTCGCTTTCTAACACCTTGGCCAGTTCCGACGCCGGCAGAGCTCTGGAAGGATCCGGGGGCGTCACCGTAAAGATTTTCTGCGCCAGCGGGCCCATGAGCCCGGCCACCTTTTTATAGTCCTTGTCCTTAAACATACCCATGATGAAAATCAGACGCCTGCCTGGAAAATAAAACTGAACGGACTGCTTTAATTTTTCGGCCGCATCCGGGTTATGCGCCCCGTCCACCACGAAGCAGGGCTCCTCATTGACCACGGTAAACCTGCCGTCCCAGCGGGTAGTCCGAAATCCTTCTTCGATCTCCTCTTTCGTCACATCGAAGCCGGCCTGCTTTAACGCGGTAATACACTCAAGCGCCAGCACGGCGTTTTCTATCTGATGACTTCCCGCCAAAGTGATGGTGATCTCGCTGCCGTGATAACGAAAGACCTGGCGGTTTAGCGTCACTTCCCGGATCACCGCCTCCTCTGGCCGGGCCGTCACGAAGGGATTCCCTTTTTCCGTGCAAAGAGCCCACAGAAGATTTTCCACCTCCGGCTGCTGCCGTCCCGTCACCACGATGGCGCCCGGTTTGATGATACCGGCTTTCTGGGAGGCGATCTCCTCCAGAGAGTTCCCCAGCACGCCCACATGGTCCATACTGATGGACGTCAGCACCGCCATCTTGGTATTGGTAATCACGTTGGTGGCGTCGGTTCTGCCGCCCATGCCGCATTCCAGCACCACGATATCGCAGCGCTGATCCAGAAAGAACAGAAAAGAAATCACCGTCTCCATCTCAAAGGGAGTAGGGTAACCGATCTGATCCTGTTTCATCTTTTCCACCACCGGATAGATCTGCTCCACATACCCGGCAAAATCTTCCCGGCTGATCCACTGCCCGTTCACCTGCATCCGCTCCCGGTAGGAAAAAATCGTCGGCGAGAGATACCTTCCCACCCGGTATCCGGCGCACTGCAGGACGGTACCGATATAAGACGCCACGGAACCTTTTCCGTTGGTCCCCGCGATGTGCACAAATTCCAGCCGGCGCTCCGGATGACCCAGCTGCTCCAGCATGTATTCTGTATTCCCAAGCCCCATATCGCCGCCGGCATACTGCCATGCGGATTCGATCCAGGCTCTGGCTTCTTTATATTCCATAACGTACTCCTTACCTTCTGTTTATTATATTACATGGGTTTGGGGATTACAAGAAAGTTGCCCAACTTTACCCAAACTTTACTCTTCTTTACCGGATTTTCTTATCTGACTTTTCCCGATTCAATCTTGAAATCATCATTATTTTATTATATGATGGATGGAAAAGAAACTAAGGAGGCAATTCATGAGACATTTAATGAGTCCTCTGGATTTTTCCGTCGAGGAGCTGGACCGTCTGCTGGACCTGGCCCACGACATCGAAAAAAATCCGGATAAATATGCCCATCTTTGTGATGGCAAACGAATCGCAACTTTGTTCTATGAACCCAGCACCCGTACCCGGCTGAGCTTTGAGGCGGCTATGATGAATCTGGGCGGAAAAGTCCTCGGCTTTTCCTCCGCCGACTCCAGTTCAGCGGCCAAAGGGGAAAGTGTTTCCGATACGATCCGCATGGTATCCTGCTACGCGGATATCTGCGCCATGCGCCACCCCAAGGAGGGCGCGCCGCTGGTGGCGTCCATGGTCTCCTCCATCCCGGTCATCAATGCCGGCGACGGCGGCCATCAGCATCCCACCCAGACCCTTACCGATCTTCTGACCATCCGTTCTTTAAAAGGAAGACTGGATAATCTCACCATCGGTCTGTGCGGCGACCTGAAATTCGGCAGAACCGTCCACTCACTGATCGAAGCCCTGGTACGCTACGAAAATGTATCCTTCGTCCTGATTTCTCCGGAGGAGCTGCGGGTACCGGACTACATCCGCGAGGATGTGCTGGAGGCAAACCACAAAAACTATAAAGAGGTCATCCGTCTGGAGGAAGCTCTCCCCCATCTGGATCTTCTCTATATGACCCGCGTCCAGAGAGAACGTTTCTTCAACGAGGAAGACTATATCCGCATGAAGGATTTCTACATTCTGGACAAGGCCAAGATGGCGCTGGCTCCGGACGATATGCTGGTGCTCCATCCCCTGCCCCGTGTCAACGAGATATCCACGGAAGTGGACAGTGATCCAAGAGCCGCCTACTTCAAGCAGGTACAGTACGGCGTCTATGTAAGGATGGCTCTGATTCTCACATTGCTGGAGGTGAACGTATGCTGAACGTAGGTGCAATCAACGAAGGATTCGTCCTGGATCATATCAAAGCCGGAAAGAGCATGGCCATTTACCATCACCTCGGACTGGATAAACTGGACTGCTGTGTGGCCATCATCAAAAATGCCCGCAGCAGCAAGATGGGCAAAAAGGATATCATCAAGGTAGAATGCCCCATCGATATGCTGGATCTGGATATCCTGGGATTTATCGACCATAACATTACCGTCAACATCATCAAGGACGGCCAGATCTGTGAGAAGAAGCAGCTGAAGCTTCCAAAACAGATCGTAGACGTGATCAAATGCCGCAATCCCCGCTGCATCACATCGGTGGAGCAGGAACTGAAGCATGTCTTCATCCTTACCGATCCGGAAAAGGAGATTTATCGCTGCAAATACTGCGAAGAAAAGTACGACGACCGCAGAGACAAGAAAAGACGCTGATCCTCATCACAAAGGGCGCTGTGATTTCTCTCAAATCACAGCGCCCCATTTTTCGTCAGTCGTTCATACCAGCCGGGATAACTCTTTTTCAGCGATACCGGCCGGTGATTTTCATCCAGAAAGCAGTGTGCGCTCTCGCCGGTACAGCGGATTTCGCCGCTTTTCACATCCTTAACCTCATATCCCAGCTTCATACGGATCCCGTTAAACTGCAGCATCTTCACCGTGATCTGAAACTGCTCCGGGAAACGGGCCATGGTTTTATAGCAACAGGAAACTTCCAGCACCGGGCTGATCACCCCCTGGGACTCCATCTCTTCATATCCGGCGCCAAGCTGTTCCAGATAATCCGTCCTGGCCTCCTCAAACCAGCGGATGTAGTTGGAATGATGCACGATTCCCATCTTATCCGTCTCGTAATACTGCACTCTTCTCTCATAGGGTCTGATCACAGAACCATCCTCTCTTTTTCAGCTCCTGCCAGATTCTTCCCACCGGCAGGCCTACCACGTTATTATAATCACCGGATATCTTTTCCACAAAGGCCGCCGCCAGCCCCTGTATGCCATAGGCGCCCGCTTTATCCATCGGCTCCTTGCTTTTTATGTAACCGCGGATTTCTTCCTCCGTCATGGGATAAAAAGCAACCCTGGTCTCCTCTGAAAAAACCGCTTCCGTCACACAGTCCCCTTCCCGGTGCAGCAGCGCCACGCCGGTGTACACACTGTGACTCCTGCCCTGGAGAAGGCGCAGCATCCTGGCAGCGTCCTCCTCATCTGCCGGTTTCCCCAGGATCTGTCCGTCCAGAGCCACCACCGTATCCGCGCCGATGATCAGGCAGTCGCCCTTGGCTCTTCCCAGCACTTTTGCTGCTTTTTGCGCCGCCAGTTCCCTGACCGCCAGGGCGGGGTCTTTTGTAGTGATCCGTTCCTCGCCCCCGGCGGGAAGGATTTCAAATTTCAGTCCCACCTGCTCCAGCAGTTCTTTTCGCCGGGGCGACTGGGACGCCAATATGATCCGTTTCATCATTTTCTTCTTTATCTCATCTTTTTTGGCGGCAAGCAGAACGGTAAGCCGGGTTATGTCGTGAATGATCATCTGTCTGGTCCTGCCGTCGCCGGCAGGCTCAAGCGACCCACCTGAAAGCGTGACGGGCAGCCACATTGCTTTCGATTCGGTCTTGCTTCGGATGGGGTTTACATGTGCCCCCTCTGTTGCCAGAGGGGCGGTAGTCTCTTACACTGCCTTTCCACCCTTACCTGCGTCTGCAGGCGGTTTATTTCTGTTGCACTGGCCTTGGAGTCGCCTCCACCGGACGTTATCCGGCATCCTGCCCTGTGAAGCCCGGACTTTCCTCAGCTGACGCCTTTCGGCCTGTCAGCCGCGATCATTTATTCTACTTGCCACGGTTTTTTATGGTATCACATTTTCTTCCTTCTGTCAAAGAAATCCTACACATCGAAACAGCTGCCGCCGATAAACTCCCGTAAAATAGAGTTTTTCGGGATATCGTCGCTGGGAACTCCCACGAAATAGTCCAGAAATTTCAAAAGCCGTTTCGCCTCGTAATACTCCGGCTCCTCCGGCCGGATCTGAAACAGCAGCGGCTCCACATATAGTTTCAATACCGCCAGTTCATAGATCAGCGCCGAGTTAAACATCACGTCCGCCTCCTCCTGATAAGGGAAGATATTTTCCTCCTCCCCCCTTCTCACCGAAGGCCATCTGGCAATGGTCTCCCTGGCGGAAGTTCCTCTGGTCCTCATATCCCGGATCATACGGCGGATCAGCCGTCCGTCTGTGGTGGGAATCCGGTTGTGTTCATCCACATTCAGCTGGGTCAGGGCGCTGATATAGATCTTAAACTTGTTTTCCCGGGGAAGGGAATAACTCAGCTTATCATTCAGTCCGTGGATCCCCTCGATCACCAGGATGTCATCGGAATCCAGCCGCAGGAAATCTCCTTTGTATACCCGTTTCCCATCCACGAAATCAAATCTTGGCAGTTCCACTTCTTCTCCCTGCAAAAGCGCCGTCATATCCCGGTTAAACAGCTCCACATCGATGGCTTCCAGACATTCGTAGTTCTTCTTTCCCTCCTCATCCAGGGGCGTATCCTCCCGGTTTACAAAATAATTGTCCACGGCAATGGGATGGGGCTTCATACCGTGAGCCGCCAGCTGGATGGACAGCCGGTGGGAAAAGGTGGTTTTTCCGGAGGATGAGGGGCCTGCAATCATCACAAATTTCACGTCCCGTCTGCGGATAATCTCCTTTGCAATGGAGGAAATCCGCCCCTCCTGCCATGCCTCCGCGATGAGAATCATCTTCTGGATCCCGCCCTGACAGGTAAAATCATTCAGATCGCCCACGCCGGCCACGTTCAGCATTTCCCCCCAAAGCTCCGACTCCTTCTGAATGCGGAAGATCTTCGGCGAAGGTACAAACCGGGGCAGCTCCTCCGGCTTGTCAAGGGATGGCATCAAAAGGACGAAGCCCTCGTCATAGGGAATCAAATCAAAATATTTCAGATAACCGGTATGCCAGGTCATAAAGCCGTAGTAATAATCTTCAAATCCGGCCAGGCTGTACAGATTTACCCTGGACACCCGGCGGTAGCGAAACAGCTTTTCCTTGTCGTACATGCCGTGCTGGTGAAACAGCCGGATGGCCTCGTTCAGCTTGACGCTGCGCTTGATAATGGGTACTTTTTTCTTTACCAGTTCCTGCATATAGTTCTTTACCTTCTGCAGAAACTCTTCCGTAATCTGCACGTCTCCCTGGATGGTGTAGTAGTAGCCTTCCCCCACCGAATAGTGGAGCACCACCTTGCGGATCCGCTCCCCGCCGGCCACATGATAAAGCGCTTTTAAAAGCAGCAGCGTGGCGCTTCTGCGGTATGTCTTCTGGCCGATCGCGTCCCCTGTGGTCACCAGGGAAAGCCGGCAGTTTTCCTTCAGCGTCTTATGCAGTTCCTTCAGCCGCCCATTTGCCATCACCAGCACAGCCGGCGACTGACTGTCCGGCTTCATCGTCTCCAGGATCTCGCCGTAGGACGTCCCCCGGGGAAATTCCATCACTTTGTCATCCAGTGTCACCTGAAACATTTTTTTGCCCACTTTCTTGCGCCTCCTGTCTGGATTTCTCCTTCCCTTTATATCATCCGGCAGGGAAAGGCCGTCTTCGCTCCCTGGATTTCCAGATCCGGGAACAGCTGCGCCAGTTTCTTTTCCATATAGGAAATAAAGATATACTCCGTCCCGTAGTGGCCGGCATCGATGATACAAAGTCCGCCGGCCACAGCGTCGATCCCTGTGTGGTAGTCGATATCGCCGGTGACCAGCGCCTGGGCGCCGGCTGCCAGCGCGTGTCTGACCATGCTTTTTCCGGAACCTCCGGATATGGCCGCCCGGGAAATCCTTTTCCCGGGATCCCCGTACACGTTGACCCTTGGAATATTCATCTTTTCTTTCACCCAAAGAGCCAGTTCTTCCACGGTCATGGTTCTGGGCAGTTCGCCCACCCGGCCGATCCCCACCTCCTGCTCATCTCTTACGCCGGTTGCTTCCAGCGCCCGGCTGTCTTTCAGTTCCAGGCTTTTCCCGTTAAGCTTAGCCATCCCCAGCACATCGAAATTAGTGTGCATGGCGTAGCAGGCCACATCTTTGGCCGCCAGTTTCAGAATCTTTGCACCCAGGGGATCTGCATCCGTAATTTTTTTCACAGCCGAAAAAATCAGCGGATGGTGGGAAATGATCAGATCCGCTCCCCAATCAAATGCCTGCTCCAGCGTTTCCTCTGTCACATCCAGGCAGGTAAAGATCCTGGAAACCTCTTTTCCCCTTCTCCCCACCAGCAGTCCCACATTGTCCCAGTCCAGGGCAAACTGATCCGGCCAGTTTTCTCTCAGAATTTCGATAATCTCACTGCATTTCATAATAACTCAGCGCAGAAATAATCTCCTGCATCTCCTTTTTTATTTCTTCTGCTTTCTTTTGGCTGCCGCCTCTGGCATTTTTGCCGATCTGCTCGCAGATGGCGCGGTCTTTTTCCAGACGCTCCCGCAGATACTGTTCCAGCACCGGATGACGGGCAGTCAGAAGAAGGCGGCCGAACCGGCAGAAAACAGAAGGTTCCTCCGCGGCCGGTCCATGTACCGCCTTTATCATCGTATAATATTTTCCGTCCTCATATACCATATCTTCCGCCGTTATGGCATACCCATGGCAAAACAGCCAGCGGCGCACGCCGGCGATCTCTGACTGGGGCTGAAGGATGATCTCTTTTAAGGTCTGCAAAACCTCCTCTCCCTCCTCCAGGATCCGCATCATCAGATGACCGCCCATACCCGCCAGGATCAAACTGTCCGCCTCGCCGGGGCGAAGAGCTTCCAGCCCGTCGGACAGCCTGGTTTCTATGTACTGTGCAGCTGCAAATGATTCTATGTTCTGTCTGGCGCGCATCAGCGGTCCTTCGTTCACATCCATGGCAATGGCCGATACCACTTTCCCGCTTTTCACCAGCGCAATGGGAAGATAACCGTGGTCACATCCCACATCTGCCAGCCTGCTGCCCGGTGTGACCAGCTTCGCCACGGCAGATAAACGTTTCGATAATTGCATGTCTTTTCTGCACCTTTCTCAGTCGAGGTAATCCTTCAGTTTCCGGCTGCGGCTGGGATGGCGCAATTTCCGCAGCGCTTTCGCTTCGATCTGACGGATCCGCTCTCTGGTAACGTTGAATTCCTTTCCCACTTCCTCCAGAGTCCTGGCGCGGCCGTCATCCAGGCCGAAGCGCAGCCGCAGCACTTTTTGCTCTCTCTCTGTCAGCGTTCCCAGTACTTCCACCAGCTGTTCTTTCAGAAGGGTGAAGGCCGCTGCGTCGGCGGGAACCGGTACATTGTCGTCCTGGATGAAATCCCCCAGATGGCTGTCCTCCTCCTCTCCGATGGGCGTCTCCAGGGAAACCGGCTCCTGGGATATCTTTAAAATCTCCCGCACACGCTCCACTCCCATATTCATCTCTTCGGCGATCTCCTCCGGCGTAGGTTCCCGTCCCAGCTCCTGCAGAAGCTGTCTGGATACCCGGATCAGCTTATTGATGGTTTCCACCATATGGACGGGGATACGAATGGTTCTTGCCTGATCAGCGATGGCCCTGGTGATCGCCTGGCGGATCCACCAGGTGGCGTAAGTGCTGAATTTGTACCCCTTACGGTAATCAAATTTTTCCACTGCCTTGATCAGTCCCAGATTTCCCTCCTGGATCAGATCCAAAAACAGCATTCCCCGACCCACATATCTCTTGGCGATGCTGACCACCAGCCTTAAGTTGGCCTCTGCCAGGCGCTTCTTGGCGTCCTCATCGCCCTCTTCCATCCTCTGAGCCAGATCGATCTCCTCCTCCGCGGAAAGAAGCGGCACCTTTCCGATCTCCTTCAGATACATCCGCACCGGATCTTCGATGCTGATTCCCTCTGGAACGGAAAGATCCAGGTTTTCCATATCCACTTCTTCTTCCTCTTCCAGATTCATCTCGTCCTCATCGGAGAGCAGCAGGACATCCGGCTCCTTTTCCGGCTCCACCATTCTCAGCACATCGATCCCGCTGTTTTCCAGATAATCAAAAACCTTCTCCATCTGTTCCGCATCCAATGGCATATCCTGAAAGAAATCGCTGACTTCCTGATATTCCAGAATATTTTTCTTCTTTTTCCCCAGTTCCAGAAGTTCTCTCAGTTTTTCGTTAAATTTTGCCATATCAAGTTCCATTGGTTTTCCATCCTTCCATAGCTTGTTTATATTTTATCCTCATTCGAAAGAAATATGCAGCTGCACCTTTCTCCCTTTCAGGTTCTCCAGTTGCTTTTTATCTTCCATGATTTCCATCAATCCCGCCATATCCGCAGGATCCAGATGCTCCGTACGCCAGGCGATGCTGTTCTCCTTGATCCGGCAGATCACATCGCTTAAAGCCTGCTTTTTTTGCTCCTTGGTCTCCAGGGGAAGCTGTGCGTGAAACAAGGAAGCGATCTTCTTTTGCTCCTCCCCGTCGGGAAACTCATTCAGAATCCTGGCCGGGTTGACTTCTCCCTCCTGATACTGCTTTCGCAGCATCTTTACCACTTCCCGGTACAAAGGGGTGACAAAATCCTCCGGTTTCAGGTAAGCGTCCAGCTCTTTTATGAGATCCGGTACGTTCACCATCCAGGTGATCATCAGCTTCTGCGCCTTTTCGTAACCGTCCTCCTTCTCTTTTTCTTTTACGGACTGCGGCTTTTGTACCTGCCGGACGGGCGTCTCCCCATTTACCGCCAGCCGGTTCACCAGCCTGGAAAGCATCTCTTCCTTCACGTGATATTCCCGGGCCGCCGCTTTCAGATAGCTGGTACGCTCTATCTCGTCTTCAAACTCCAGCAGCATGGAGGCGATCCGGTGAAAAAAGTCCGACTGCCCCTGGGGATCCCCCAGATCAAACTCCTTCCCCGCTGCATCCACCTGAAACAGGAAGCCGTTCCTGCCCTTTTGCAGTCTCTCCTCAAAAGCCTGCGCCCCCTCTGCCTTGATAAACTCATCGGGATCCTTATAGGGCGACAGATCGACGACCTTTTGCCCCAGCCCGGCCCGCCGCAGCAGGGGGATGGCCCGCACAGCCGCTTTTCGCCCCGCCTCATCGCTGTCATACAAAAGCAGGACCTCGTCGGTGTAGCGCTTCATCAAAGAAGCCTGGGCCGCCGTCAGCGCCGTCCCCAGCGAAGCCACCGCATTATCAAATCCTGCCTGGTGCATGGCTATGACGTCCATATATCCCTCACAGGCAATGAGACTTTTCTTCCGGGAAGAACGGGCAAAATTCAGACCGTATAAGTTGCGGCTCTTATCAAAAATCTTAGTCTCCGGGGAATTCAGATACTTGGGTTTCCCGTCTCCCATCACCCGGCCGCCAAAACCGATCACCCGGTTGTTGACGTCCATGATGGGGAACATCACCCGGTTCCAGAATTTATCGTACATCCCTCTTTTTTCGTCCTGCAAAAACAGCCCCGTCTGAATCAGCAGCTCATCGGAATAGCCCTTTTCCTTCAGATATCGGTACAGCGCGCCGCTGTAGCGTGAAGCGCTTCCCAGTCCGAAATGAACGATGGTCTCCCGGGACAGCCCCCGGTCCAGCAGATACTGGTAAGCCGTTTTCCCATTCTGGCTTTTTAACTGATAGAAATAAAACTGCGCCGCTTCCTTGTGAATCTTCAAAAGCTGGCTTTTCAGATCCGCTTCCTGCCGCGCTTCTTTGGAATACTCCTGCTGCGGCAGTTGGATCCCCGCCCGGTCCGCCAGAAACTGCAGCGCCTCCACAAAGGAAAAGTTTTCATACTCCATCAGAAAGGTAAACACATTTCCTCCAGCCCCGCATCCGAAACAGTAATACATCTGCTTGTCCCGGCTGACCGAAAAAGAAGGGGATTTCTCATTGTGAAAAGGGCACAGTCCAAACCAGGAACTGCCCTTTCTCTTCAATTTCACATATCCGGAAATCACATCCACAATATCACTGCGGGAGCGGATTTCCTCAATCAACTCTTCTGAATATCTCATGCTGTCTACTCCACATCCCATCCGCGGGGAACAAAGATCTCTTTGAATTTTTCAATGGAATACTGGTCTGTCATACCGGAGATGTAATCGCAGACCACCCGCTCCAAAGGCTCCCCTCTTTTGATCAGGTCACAGTATTCCTGGGACATGGCCATGGGATTTTCCCGGTAATAAAGGTACAGTTCCGTCAGCATCCTTTTAGCTTTGTCCTCTTCACTTTTGGCCACCTGGCTCTTATACACATAGGTAAACATCAGCGAGCGAAGGGTCTTCATGGCATCGGCGATCTCCGGCGACATGAGGATCCTGTCTTTTCCCATACTGCTGATGATAATATCATGGATCAGGGAATTCAGCCGCTCCCTGGTGGAGCCCCCCAGCACCACACGGATTGTAATGGGGATATTGTCCTCGCTTAAAATGCCTGCCCGCTCCGCGTCGTCCATATCGTGATGGATATAGGAAATCTTATCGCAGAGACGGACCACCTGCCCCTCAAGCGTATGGGGCGATCCTGCCGTCCGGTGATTCAAAATGCCGTCCCGCACTTCCCAGGTAAGGTTAAGCCCCCTGCCATCCTTCTCCAAAAGCTCCACCACACGCACGCTCTGGCGGAAATGGGCGAAGCCTTCCGGGCAGATCCCGTCAAGGGCCGCCTCCCCTGCATGGCCAAAGGGCGTATGTCCCAGATCATGGCCCAGCGCAATGGCCTCCACCAGATCCTCGTTCAGCTTCAGCGCCTTTGCGATCGTCCTGGCCGTCTGGGAAACTTCCAACGTATGGGTCAGCCGGGTGCGGTAATGATCTCCCTGGGGTGCCAGAAAAACCTGCGTCTTGTCCTTCAGCCTGCGAAAGGCTTTGGAATGCAGGATACGGTCCCTGTCCCGCTGATATACGGTTCGGACGTCACACTCCGGCTCCGGCCGTTCCCGCCCCCGGGATTCTCTGCTGTGAGCGGCAAATTCGCTCAGCTCCCTGTACTCATTTTCCTCAAATATTTCCCGAATGGTCATGAAATCCCTCCCGATGACGAAATATCTTCTATTTTAAATATTCTGCATACCAGGAGAATTTCCTTTTTTTATATGAAATTCCGGGAAAAATCCCGTCCGGCGAAAACAGTCAAAAGAGTCCGGCGATTACCGGCGCAACTGCCACGGTGAGAATTCCGCTGACTACGATGGCCAGAGAACTCATAGCCCCCTGGATCTCTCCCATCTCCAGCGCTCTTGAAGTACCGATGGCATGGGCGGATGCCCCCAGCGCCAGCCCCTGGGCTACCGGATTTTTGATGCGGAACACTTTGAACACGCCGTTGGCCGTTACTGCTCCGATAATCCCCGTCGCCACAACAGCCGCCACCGTCACCGGCGACAGGCCGCCGATTTCCTCCGATACGCCGATGGCGATGGCGGTGGTGATGGATTTTGGCAGAAGAGACACCGTCAGCTGGCTCTCCATCTGCAAAAAGGCGCACATACCTACCACCAGGATCATCGTGGCCGCGCAGCCGGCGACCAGACCGCAAAGCACTGGCAGCCAGTACTGTTTCAGTATTTTTATCTGCCGGTACAGCGGCAGCGCCAGGCAGACAGTCGCCGGCGTCAGAAAATAAGTCAGACAGTCCGCTCCCAGATTATACTCTTCATAGGGGATCTTTGTCACACTCAGGAAAACGATGATCAGCACAATCGCCACCAGCAGCGGATTAAAGATTCCCAGCCGGAAAACCTTGCGGATTTTTATTCCCAGATAGTAGGCAAACAGAGAGAGGAAAAAGCCGAAATAAAGCGATCCGCTAAACACCTCATTCATTGCCATTTCCTCCCTTCTTTGCCGGATGCTTTCTGTTTCTGACGCGGCTCATCGCCGCCATGATTCCCTGTACGGTCAATCCGGTGGCCGCCATAACCAGCACGGTGGAAATCAGCACCACCGCCGCAAAAGGCAGAAGACTGTCCGCGATTTTGGTATAATGTTCCATAATCTCCACGCCCGGCCCGATAAACATCACCGGCATGACGGCCAGAAGCCACTGAGCCGTCTCCTGGATCTGCTCCTCCCTGATAATATGCAGGCAAAGACAGACAAACAGGATCGCCATTCCATAGACGCTGGCCGGAACCGGCAGCGGAATCAGCACATGCAGCATCTCTCCAAGGAAGGTGATGCCGCCGATAATCATCATCTGTATCAGATATTTCATGCCACTTTCCTCCTAAAAACAAACTATGTAGTAGTATACTGCACTCAACTGCAAAAATCCAGCAAAATCCGATTGTATTTCCTAACTTTTTACGCTATAATAAACTGTAGACTGTAGAGTTTGAAAGAGAGGAAATCAACTATGGCTATTAAGAAAAAAAACAAAATTGTGGTAGTCGGCGCCGGCAATGTAGGTGAGACAATTGCCTATACTCTGATGATCCGGGAGCTGACCAATGAAATCGTTCTGGTTGACCTGAACGAAAAACGTGCAAAAGGAAGCGCCCTGGACATTGCCCACGGTACCGCATTCTATGATCAGATTACGGTGCGCGCCGGCGGTTACGAGGAGTGCGCAGACGCCAGCATCATTATCATTTCTGCCGGCGTGGGCCGCAAGCCCGGCCAGACCCGCCTGGAACTGGCTCAGACCAACATCTCCATCGCAAAGAGCATTGCCAGAAGCATTATGGAATATGCGGAAAATCCGCTGCTGCTGGTTGTATCAAACCCGGTTGACGTACTGACCATGGCAATTCAGAAAGAAACCGGACTGCCCAGCAACCGTGTCATCGGAACCGGTACTTCTTTGGATACCGCGCGTCTGCGTTACCTCATCGGAAGAGAGTGCGGCGTCAGCATCAGCGACGTTATCGCTTACGTTCTCGGTGAACACGGCGACAGCCAGGTTCCCCTGTGGAGCCGTGTCAGACTGGGCGGCATCTCACTGAAAGGATTTACCGAGCAGCTGAATATTAATATCGATTACGATGCTCTCGCTGCCGAGGCAAAGGACTCCGGCGCTGAGATCATCGCCGAAAAAGGCGCCACCTACAACGGTATCGCCATGGCAACCTCCCGTATCGTGGAAGCCATTGTAAAGAACGAGCACGCTGTGCTGGCCGTATCCCACGTACTGGGTGATGAGTTCGGCGAATGGGCCGGCATCTCCATGAGCGTACCCTGTATCGTAAACGCAAACGGAATTGAAAAATCCGTAAACATCAATATGGAAGATTACGAGCGTGAAGCTTTAAACAATTCTGCCAAGACTCTGCGTGAGTTCTGGAACAATCTGGAGCAGTAAGATAAAAAAGAAGATAACCGGCATGCAGAAAAACCTCTTTTTTGTATGCCGGTATTTTTTCCAAAAAATGATTGACAAATCTTTTATCATGTTTTATAATTTTTACTGTTGACGCCGGACGGATGCGAGATCCTTCGGTATCGCAGTTTATGATCATGCGGGAGTGCTGGAATTGGCAGACAGGCTAGACTAAGGATCTAGTGGTTGTATGATCGTGTGGGTTCAAGTCCCATCTCCCGCAGCCTTATTTGTGAGCCGAAAACCTTATTTCTTCAGGTTTCCGGCTCTTTCTTTTCCGTCACACTTCTTTCCTCATTTTCATATACTGGAGTAACTGCAGTTTATGAGGTTGCTATGAACTTTTCTTCTCTTCAGGCGATGCAGCAGGAAAATCTCTCCCGTGGCTCTCTTTTGGTCACGGTCAATACGCTTTTACCAAACCGCCCCATTCCCGGTGCGTCCATCTCCATCTCTTACACCGGAGACCCGGATTCTGTCATCGAAGAGGTAACCACCGATTCCTCCGGCCAGTCCCCCGTGATAGAACTGCCGGCGCCGCCCCTGGAATACAGTCTGTCTCCTTCAGAAAACCAGCCCTATGCTGAATATAACATTGAGATCCGGGCCGAAGGATACGAACCGGTATCCATCAGCGGCACGGAACTGCTGCCCGATGTGACCGCCATCCAGCCGGTTCTGATGACCGCCAGCAAGGAGGAATCCCCTGACCGGATCGTCATCCCGGCCCACACGCTGTTCGGCGATTATCCTCCTAAAATTCCCGAAGCGGAGGTAAAACCCATGGAAGAAACCGGGGAGATCGTCTTAAGCCGTGTGGTAGTTCCCGAGTACGTGGTAGTTCATGACGGCTCGCCGGATGATTCCACCGCCTCCAACTATTTCGTACGGTATCGGGACTATATCAAAAATGTGGCCTGCAGCGAGATCTACGCCACCTGGCCTGCGGAAACCCTCCGCGCCAACATACTGGCCATCATGTCCTTCACCCTCAACCGGGTCTATACAGAATGGTACCGGAATCACCACAAGTTCAGTGAACGTACTGGAGAAACTTGTGAAGTCTCCAGTCCGGAAGGCTCCTGCGGGGGCCTTTCGTTATTTTTAGCGATAAGGGTTGAAGAAATGGCGAAGCCTTTTAAGACATATGAAGAGCTGCTTTTGTTTTTACAAAACGAAAAAAATCTGACCTCGGCTTGCTATTTACCCTACAGCGACCTCCTTCGATGAATTTACTGTTAAATATTCGTGCAAAGTATTGTTTTCTTCGTGCAAATGGCATATACTAAAAGTACCAGCAGAAAGGGGTTGATGATATGGCTGGAAATACCACAAACATCAGTATCCGCATGGACGCGGATTTGAAAGCACAGGCCGACGCTCTTTTCAATGAGCTGGGTATGAACCTGACTACGGCGTTTAATATTTTCGTGCGCCAGTCGCTTCGTGAAGGCGGCATTCCCTTTGAAGTGAAGCTGGAACAGCCCAACAAGGAAACGATTGCTGCCATGCTGGAAGCGGAAAGGATTGCAAAAGACCCGTCTGTAAAGGGCTACAATGACCTTGACGAGTTGTTTGCCGACCTGAAAAAATGAGGAAAACAAAGTACACCGTCAAGTACACGACCGCTTTCAAAAAGGACTACAAGCGGGCAATCAAGCGCGGCCTGAAAATCGAATTGCTGGAACAGGTCGTGGCGCTGCTGTCGATGGGTGAACCGCTGCCGGATAAAAACCGCGATCACGATTTGTCCGGAGATTGGGCGGGCCATCGGGAATGTCACATTCTCCCAGACTGGCTGCTCATTTACCGTATCGAGGATGATGTGCTGGTGCTGACACTGGCCCGCACCGGGTCGCACAGCGACTTGTTCGGCAAATAAACCGTCTGCCGCCGTATGGGGAAACCTGTGCGGCGGTTTTTCTGTGAGCAAAGGGGTGTCGTGAAACACGACGCATCGCAAGGGGTCGGCAAAACGCCGTACCCTTTACCGCTCCGACCCCCGGTCGCGAGGCTTGTCCCGTTCCTGCCGGGCCAGTTGGTTGGCGGCCTGGATGTCCGAAAGGTTGATTATCTTGAGATGAAAAAACGCCGCCTTTTTCTTGAAAAAGCGACGTTTTAGTGTAGGTTGGCTCGGTTTTTTGTTGTGATTTATGATTATGCCTTTGTAAAGAAACCTAATCTTTCCAGAGTCAAAAAGGACTATTCCTTATGATTTTAAACTGTAAAAATTACGATGGCAGATCTGCCCGTACAATTTTCCGCCGACAAAATCTTATAGCATAGGACAAAACCCTACAGCATACCCTTGTAGTGATATTTTGTATACAGGCAGGCGCACCCATGGACGATATCCACTACGATAGTATCACATACAGGAAAAACGGCGTGACGCTTATCCTGCAATTTCCTAAAGCGGAAACTGACACTGTATCACTCATACGAGACATAAAGAGCATTCTGTCAGCGGAGCTTTCCGAGCAGTTGCACACTATACGCAGAAAGGATCTATGATATGAAAAGAGTTAGGATTTTGCTCCGTGTCAGCTCTAATCAACAGCTTGACGCCGACGGCGACCTGAGTGTCCAGAGACAGATTGTACAAGAATATGTTGCGAAACACGAAAACTGGAAATTAGATACAAAAGAATATTTTGAAGGCAGCAACAGCGGCTACAAAAACTCCGTCTCAGACAGAGATGTGCTGCAGGAAGCCCTTCATGATGCCCAAGCAGGCGAATATGATATTCTTGTAGCCTACAAGGATGACCGTATCGGCAGGCGAATGTGGGAAATCGGCGCATACGTCATGACCTTAAAACAATATGGCGTAGATATCTACACCGTCAAAGATGGTTGTATTTCCCCGGAAGCCGATGACATGATGGGGCAGATGATGCTTGCCCTACGCTACGGCAACGCCCAGAAGCAAAGTGCTGATACCGGGATGCGTGTCAAAGATACTGCTCAGAAACTTGTCCAAAATGGAAAGTTCATGGGCGGAAAAGCGCCCTACGGATACCGCCTGGAACTGTCAGGAGAAATCAGCAAACACGGAAGAGCATTGCACCATCTGGTCATTGTCCAGGAAGAAGCGGAAGTGGTTCGTTATATTTACACCCTCTCCCTTTGCAAGGAATATGGATCTTCAAAAATTGCGAAAATCCTGAATCAGCATGAGCAATACAAGAACATGGCTCCAAATGATGTCTGGAAAAGTGGAACAATCACCAGTATTCTGACCAACCCCGTATACGCCGGATATACCGCATACAAACGCAGAGAACGAATCAATGGTCAGTATCATAGACTAGGCAATGATGAATGGATTATTGCATCAAAGGCAAATCCAGATATTACCATTATTGACGAAGATACCTGGAATCTCACACAGGACAGAAGGAGACGCCGCAGTGACAAATACATAAAAACTCTCGAACATAAAGACGGCAACATCATACGAAAAAATGACGGCATGCTTGCTCTGATAGATGTCCTGCATTGCGGATACTGCGGCAGAAAAATGACCAACGGCAGCAAATACAATTACTGGACCATTAAAGATACCGGCGAAAAGCGAGCAAGTAAAATTGCGGTATACCGATGTCAGAATGCATTGGCGGGCGTACCGCACAACAAGACAAAACAGATAAGAGCCGATATCATCGAGCCGATTGTATTTCAGGCTCTTGCAGAATACATTGGTAAACTCCAGGAAAATGATGATATCTTCGATGAGATTGAAAACAATCGCAATCTGGAAAAGAAACGCAAACAAACGGAATTAAACAAAGAAAAGCAGTCTCTGAAAAAACTTCAGGAAAAAATCAAAATAATGGAGAGTAAAATCCCAGACGCTATCACTGGTGAATATCCTCTATCGCTGGAAGAACTCATGTCCGTCATCAATGAGCAAAAGGAGGCTGCACATCATCAGAGGGACATTATTACAGAAAAAGAATCGGAATCACAAGAAGATTCCATATCACTCGATGATTGGAAAGAACTGCGCAGTGAGATTCCCACATGGCAGGATGTGTTTCTGAATGCTGATGTGACGACAAAGAGAGTCCTTGTAAACAAGCTGATAGAGCGCATTAACGTAAAAAAGGATGAGGTCGTTATCCGATTCAAAATAAACCTGGACGACTTCATCCCTCAACCCCGAAAATGTGGTGATTCCGGCGTACCGGAACCGTGGCTATGACTTTACCATCACCTCCGTCACCGCCTATGATCAGAAATGGATTCCTGGCCGGAATATCTACACGGATATCAGCCGGATTGTGGATGAGATTTTTGCCGACTATCTCTCCCGCCCCGATGTCCGCCAGCCTATCCTCACACAGTACTGCGACGGCCAGCGGGTACAGTGTCCCAACGCCATGAGCCAGTGGGGTTCCAAGTATCTGGGGGATCAGGGATACTCTTCCATTGATATCCTTCGCTATTATTACGGAAATGATATGTACATCAACACCGCCGAAGAGATCTCCGGTATTCCGGCCTCCTGGCCAGGCTATAATCTGACCATCGGTTCCAGCGGCCCCAAGGTGCTCCAGCTCCAGGAACAGCTGAATACCATCAGTCAGTCCTATCCGCTGATTCCTTCTATTATTGCCGATGGGATTTACGGAGAAAAGACCCAGAACAGTGTAAAGGTGTTCCAGCAGGTTTTCGGTCTTCCCCAGACCGGAATCGTGGATTATCCCACCTGGTATAAGATACAGGAAATTTACGTGGCAGTTTCCCGCATCGCGGAACTGAACTGAAAAAGACAGGCGGTTTGCCTGTCTTTTTTCTGTATAATTTCCCTGCTTCGTTCCCTTTTACAGCAGATGAGCTCTCAGCTCTTCGGAACTTTTTGCGCTTAAATAAGCCGGCGGGATATCGAAAATGGTTCTGGCTCCCGTCTGCCCCTCTTTTGCCATCCGGTAAGCTGCTCTTGCGTAAGCAACCAGTACGCAGGAAGTGAACTCCGGATTGGAATCCAGTTTCAGCCGGTACTCGATCAGATGACTGTTCTCCTCGTTCCATCCCGTCTTTCCGGAACGAAGCACAAATCCTCCGTGGGGAATGCCGCTGTGATTCTTCTTCAGCTCTTCCTCACTGATGAAGTGAACGGTGGTATCGTACTCGTCAAAATAATTGGGCATGGTTTTGATCTCTTCTTCGACTCTGGCCGCATCCGCCCCTTCTTCCAGTACCACAAAACACTCTCTCGTATGTTTCTCCCTGGTGGTAAGCTGCGGGTTTTCTCCGTTTCTCACCGCTTCCAGAGAGCTTTCCACCGGAATGGTATACTGTCTGGCATCCTTCACGCCCGCAATCCGGCGGATGGCGTCGGAATGGCCCTGGCTTACGCCCTTGCCCCAGAATGTATAATCGTTTCCTTGCGGAAGAACGGCATTGGCATACATTCTGTTTAAAGAAAACAGACCCGGATCCCAGCCAAGAGAGATGATGCCCAGTTTATTTCCCGCCTTTGCCGCCGCGTCCACGTTGGCAAAATGCTCCGGAATCCGTGCGTGGGTGTCAAAGCTGTCAATGACGTTGAACATCTTTGCATATTCCGGTGTCTGTGTGGGCAGGTCAGTGGCGCTTCCGCCGCAGATGATCAGCACGTCGATTTTATCTGTCCACTCTTTCGCTGCGTCCGCCTTTACCACTGGAACGCCGTCTGTGAGGATCTCCACCGTCTCCGGTGATCTTCTGGTAAAGACCGCCGCCAGCTCCATATCCGGATTCTGCCGGATGGCGCATTCCACGCCGCGGCCCAGATTTCCATATCCTAAAATTCCTATTCTAATGCTCATCTTTCCCTTTCGTTCCTTTCTTTTTCATTTTTGCCAGCACTATTTTACTCCAGATTCTGCCAGATCACAAGTTTTTTCTCTAAAACAGTCTGGCAATATCATGAACCGTCACATAAATGATCAGGCCCAGCAGTAAAATCAAGCCCACAAAATGCACCATCCCCTCTGCGTTGCGGTTGACCGCCTTCCCGCGGACGGCTTCGATCAGCAAAAATACCAGCCTTCCTCCGTCCAGCGCCGGGATAGGCAGCAGATTCATCAGCCCCAGATTGACCGACAGCAGGATCATCATATTGAACATGCTCATCCAGGTGATGAGACTTCCCTCTTCTTTGCTGGATTCATAGGTGTCTCCGATAATGGTGACCACGCCCACGGGCCCGGACATATCATTCACCGTCACCTTTCCCGTAAAGAGCATGCCCAGAGACTGGATGGTGGTTTTTACCCAGTATTTCATCTCGATCAGACTGTATTTCACCACGCCGGGCAGATCGGTTTTCACCCGGCCCGTATTGTAATAAAAGCCCAGTTCCACGTTGGTATGTTCCACCGGCGTCACTTCGACGCTTTTTTCCTTTCCATCCCGTTCATAGACCAGAGATACGCTTTCCCCTTCCAGAGGATGTTCCGCAAAATAAGCTGCCAGTTCTTCCCCGGTGGAAACCGGCGTACCGTTCACCTCGGTGATGATGTCTCCCGCCAGAATCCCCGCCCGGTGAAAGGGCAGCTCCAGATCGATGGCCGTCACCTGGGCCGGCTGATCATCCGCCAGATAATGAAAGCCCAGCATATATTTCGTCTCGTGTGCGGGTTCATAAGTCAGGCTGTGTACTTTGCCGTCCCTTTTATACTCTATGGATACGGGTTCGTTCTTAATTTCCTCAAAGGTTTCGTAATTATAGAGATCCCGCCCGATATCAATCCGTGCCCCGTTGATCCTGGTGATCACATCCCCCTCCTGCAGTCCCGCCGCAGCCGCGGGGGAATCCTCCTGAAATCCAATCACCGCAGCCGGATCGTAACCGATGACGCCGATGACAATCAGCGCAAAGAAAAAGGCCATGATCAGGTTGAATATGGGTCCGGCCGCCACCACGCTGATTCTTCCCCAGACAGACGCGCTGTTAAAGGAGCCCTTTTCTTCGTCATCCATATCCTCTCCCCGCATCATGCAGGAACCGCCAAAGGGCAGCAGCTTCAGCGAATAGCGGGTACCGCCCTTTACAAAGCTGCACAGCCGCGGCCCCATCCCCAGGGAAAATTCATCCACGATGATACCGTTTTTCTTAGCCAGAAGAAAATGACCCAGCTCGTGAAATAAAATCAGTACGCCAAAGATCAGTATCGCTATGATAATTTTCAATTTACCACCTGCCTTCTATCCATTCATATGTCATCTGTTCTGTCTCCAGAATCTCATCCAGTCCCGGATTCGGGCAGATCCGGTGCCGCGCCATCGTCTCGCCGATGATCTCGTAAATATCCAGGAAACGAATCTCCTCTTTCAGAAATTTTGCCACGGCCCGTTCATTAGCCGCGTTGAATACCGTAGCCATGGTTCCTCCTGCTCTGGCCGCCTCCATGGCCAGGGGCAGTCCCCGGAAGGTATCTGTATCCGGCCGTTCAAAGGTCAGTTCATGCATCTTCCAGAAATCCAGCCGGTCGCCGGGAAGGGGCCGCCGGTCTGGATAGTAAAGTGCATACTGGATGGGCAGCCGCATATCCGGCGTACCCAGCTGGGCCATCACCGCTCCGTCGCAGAACTCCACCATGGAATGGATCACGCTCTGGGGCTGCACCACCACCTGGATCTGATCCAGATCCACGTCGAACAGCCAGCGGGCCTCCATGACCTCCAGCCCTTTATTGACCAGGGTAGCAGAATCAATGGTGATCTTTTGTCCCATATCCCAGTTGGGATGCTTCAGGGCGTCCGCCGGCGTCACCTGCTCCAGCTCCTTTTTGCTCCTTCCCCGGAAAGGGCCGCCGGAAGCCGTGATCAGAAGCTTCCTCACCTGAGCCTTTTTTTCCCCGTGCAGCGCCTGGAAGATGGCGCTGTGTTCGCTGTCCACCGGGAGGATGGACACTCCCTTCTCCCGGGCAAGGGGCATGATCAGATGCCCCGCCGTCACCAGTGTCTCCTTATTGGCAAGGGCAATATCCTTTCCCGCCTGAATCGCAGCTATGGTAGGCCGAAGTCCGATCATTCCCACGATGGCCGTCACCATCAGATCCGCCTCTTCCATAGAAGCCAGTTCCAGCAGCCCCTCCATACCCCAGGCCACCTTTACCGAAAGGTCACGGACGGTCTCCTGCAGCGCCCTGGCATCCTCCTCGTCCCAGACCACGGCCAGCCGGGGCGAAAATTCACGGATCTGCTGTTCCAGCAGCCGGATATTTTTCCCGGCGCTTATGCCCACAACCGTGATATCTTTGTTTTCCCGCACCACATCCAATGTCTGTGTGCCGATGGAGCCCGTAGACCCCAGAATCGTAATCTTTCTCATGCTATCATCCTCGTCATCCCAGCAGCAGCCTTGCCAGATAGTAAATGACCGGCGCTGTGAAAATCACGCTGTCAAACCGGTCCATGATTCCCCCGTGTCCTGGTATCAGCGTGCCGTAATCTTTGATATCGTGGTTTCTTTTGATGGCGGAGGCAGCCAGGTCTCCCACCATGGAGATCAGCGCCCCCGCTCCGCAGATCACGCCGTATTCCAGGATCTCACCTTTTACCGCCGCCCCGTAGACGGCGCCCAGAAGCACCGCCCCCACGACGCCGCCTACGGCTCCTTCCACGGACTTTTTCGGGCTGAGCACCGGCGCCATCTTATGCTTTCCAATCAGCATCCCCACGCAGTAGGCGCAGGTATCGCACCCCCAGGAACACAGGAAAATCAGCCATACCAGGAAGGCGCCGCCCTCCATCATTCTGGTCTGATAGATAAAGGAAAGCATCACGCCCGCATAGACGATGGAGAAGAAAGCCGCCGTGATCTGATCCGCATGGTAGCGCGGATAGGTAAACACATAGACGAACATGTTGAGAATCACACCGCCGATCAGCACCGCCAGCTGCAGATCTTCCCGCCCCAGGAAAAGCACTGTATAGTAGACGATGATCGTCAGAAAGCTGGTAACTTCCAGCAGACCGTACCGGGATCCATGCACCTTCATGGCCCGCATCAGCTCTCCCGCTCCGATGACGGAAACGCACATCAAAGCTCCGTACAGTACCGGGCCGCCGCTGATAATCACAAGCAGCGCCGCCAGCACCAGGACGATCCCGCTGATCAATCTTGTTTTGAACATGCCTCCCCCTCCTTCACTCCGCCGTATCGTCTGTCTCTTTCATTATATTTTTCGATGGCGCGGATCAATTCCTCCCTGTCAAAATCCGGCCAGGGTACGGGAGTAAAATAAAATTCCGTGTAAGCCATCTGCCAGAGAAGATAATTGGACAGCCGCAGTTCTCCGCTGGTGCGGATCATCAGATCCGGATCCGGCAAACCTGCCGTATCCAGATAGGAAGAAAACATTTCCTCCGTCACCTTGCCGGTGATCTTTCCGTCCTTTTCATCCCGCAGCAGGCGGTTGACCGCCCGCAGGATCTCATCCCGGCTTCCGTAGTTGAGCGCAATCTGGAAATGCAGCGTTTTGAAATCTTTGGAAAACTCCTGCAGTTTTTCGATGCTCTCACGGATATCCGCATCAAAGGCCGAGTAATCTCCGATCACCCGCACGCACATATCATTTTTTTTTGCTATCTTCAGACACTTTTTCAGATAACTGCGGAACAGGCGCATCAGGCCGTCCACCTCTTCTTTGGACCGTTTCCAGTTCTCCGTGGAAAAGGCATATACCGTCAGATACTTTACGCCCAGATCCTTTGCCACTTCACAGATCGTTTCCAGGTTCTCACAGCCTTTGACGTGGCCGTATCCCCTGGGCATCCCTCTCTTTTTCGCCCAGCGGCCGTTTCCGTCCAGAATGATCGCAATATGGTTTGGAACGTTCATTCTCCTTCTCCTCTCCATCCATTCTTTACGCGTAAAAGGCACCTCCCACGGATCCCTTCCATGTTACGGTGCCCCTCGCTTTCTTTTTTATACCGTAAGAATCTCTTTTGATTTCGCTTCCACTGTCGCGTCAATCTCTTTGATGAACTTATCGGTCAGTTTCTGTGTCTTCTCCTCCAGTTCTTTGACCTCATCCTCGGACACATCCTGCTTCAGCAGCTTTTTAAAGGCGTCGTTGGCGTCGCGTCGGATATTGCGCACTGCCACTTTGGCATTCTCGCCTTTCTTTTTGACGTCCTTCACCAGTTCTTTTCTGCGCTCCTCTGTCAGTTCCGGGAATACCAGGCGGATAACCTTTCCGTCGTTGGTGGGATTGATACCCAGATCCGAAGTCAGGATCGCCTTTTCAATCACCTTTACCATACTGCCCTCCCAGGGCTGAATCTGAATCATTCTCGCCTCGGGAACCGTCACATTGGCCACCTGCTGAATAGGGGTGGGGGAACCGTAATAATCCACCAGGATACGATCCAGCACGTGGGGATTGGCACGGCCCGCACGGATCGTGCCCAGCTCGCTCTCCAGATTGGCTAACGTTTTCCCCATTTTTGTCTCATACACCTGAATTCTTTCATCCATCTTTTCTTCCTCCTGCAATATTATTTCCGTTTCAAGCTTTTATACGGTCACCTGCGTACCGGTAATGATACCGTGAGCCGCCTGTATGATGCTGTCTTTCTCATTGAGTCCGAAGACGATCATCGGCATCTTATTTTCCATACATAGAATCGACGCGGTCAGATCCACCACCGCCAGTTTTTTATCGATTACTTCCTGGATGGATACGCTGTCGTATTTCACAGCCCGGGGATTCTCCTTGGGATCACTGTCGTAGACGCCGTCCACCGCCTTGGCCAGCAGAATGGTATCCGCCTCGATCTCCACCGCCCGCAGAACGGTGGCCGTATCGGTAGAGAAATAGGGATGTCCCGTTCCTCCGGCAAAAAACACTACCATCTGGTGGGCAAAATATTTATTGACCCGGTCTTTGGAAAAAAGTTTCGTAAAGGAACCGCACTCAAAGGGTGTGAGCACGCTGGTCTTCATCCCCTGGGACCGGAAGATCTCCGACACATAAATACAGTTCATGATGGTGGCCAGCATACCGATCTGATCCGCCTTGGTTCTGTCGATGTTTTCGCTGCTTCTTCCCCGCCAGAAATTTCCTCCGCCGATGACGATCCCCACCTGCACGCCTTCCTGGCAGAGTACTTTCACCTGCCTGGCAACTTCCGTCACAGTGGCCTCGTCAAATCCGGTTTTCTTATCCCCGGCCAGAGCTTCGCCGCTTAATTTTAACAATACTCGTTTCATCGGGATATACTCCTTGTCGTTTTATATTCCCCATTATAACAATTTTTTTTCTGTTTGTGTAGTTCTTTTCGTAAAGAACTGCGGCTGCTCCCGGCAAATTCTGCCAGGGACAGCCGCAGCGCACATTTTTTTGTTCTTCTTACAGGGATACCGTCACAAAAATATCATAGATTGCCTTGATCGCCGCTTCAAAATCACGGTTCTCCACACCGATGATGATGTTCAGCTCGCTGGATCCCTGATCGATCATTTTCACATTGACATGGGCGTGGGCCAGAGCGGAAAAGATCCTGCCGGCCGTACCTCTGGTCCGTTTCATACCGCGTCCCACCACGGCAATCAGCGCCAGATCCGATTCCAGCTCTATGGTATCCGGATTAACTGCCCGATGCAGCCCGGCAATCACGCTCTGCTCCTTTTCCTGGAACTCGTCCTGATGGACGAATACCGTCAGCGTATCGATGCCGGAAGGCACGTGTTCAAAACTCAGACCGTTTTCTTCGAATACCTGCAGTACTTTTCTGCCGAAACCGATTTCTGAATTCATCATATCTTTTTCGATATTGATGGAGGCAAACCCTTTTTTACCGGCAATACCGGTGATGGTGTACTTGGGTTTGCTGCAGGTGCTCTCCACGATCATAGTACCCTTGTCCTTAGGACGGTTGGTGTTGCGGATATTGATGGGGATTCCTGCGCTGCGAAGGGGCAAAATGGCGTCCGCATGCAATACGGTCGCTCCCATATAGGACAGCTCCCGCAGTTCTTTATAGGTAATGGTCCCGATGGTCTCCGGATCTTTGATAATCCTGGGGTCTGTCACCAGGAAGCCGGATACGTCCGTCCAGTTCTCATAGATGTCTGCGTTGACCGCCCGGGCCACGATGGATCCGGTGATATCAGAACCTCCTCTGGAGAAAGTCTTGATCGTTCCGTTGGCGCTTTTTCCGTAGAATCCCGGGATGACCGCATATTCCGCCTGATCCAGCCGTTCGGCCAGACATTTATTGGTTTTCTCCGCGTCAAAGGCTCCTTCCTCGTCAAAGAAGATCACCTCCGCCGCATCGATAAATTCCATCTGCAGGTAACAGGCCATGATGATTCCGTTGAGGTATTCTCCACGGGAGGCGGCGTAATCCTCTCCCGCTTTTTCCCGGAAATTCTGCTCGATTAACCGAAACTCTTCCTCTAAAGAAAGATCCAGATGGAGTCCGTCGATGATCTCCTGATACCGTTCTCGGATTCTTTTGAATTTGGATGAGAAGCTCTTTCCCTCTTCTGCAGCATGATAGCAGTCATACAGCATATCCGTGACTTTCACATCCTCTGGATACCGTTTCCCCGGTGCGGAAGGTACCACATATCTTCTGCTTTTGTCTTCCCGGATGATCTCTCCTACTTTTTGAAACTGTTCCGCACTGGCCAGGGAACTGCCTCCGAATTTCACAACTTTTTTCACAGCTATTGCCCTCCGATTTTTTTAACGCCTGCTGTCAGGCTGATTTTCTTACCATATACATGCATTAATTTATCTCAATTCATCTGTAAAGTCAAGAAAAAAATCCGGTGCAGGCCGCTTTTGCAGCCTCACCGGATTTTTCCTGACATTGATTATGATGAGATTTTTTCTCAGGCTTTTCCGTCGCTTCCCAGAACCTCTTTGATCTTATGAGCAACAACAGCCTTTACATTAGCACGTCCAACTTTCAGATATTCTCTCGGATCGAATACAGCCGGGTTGTTCCACAGAACCTGTCTTACGCCCGCTGTCATGGCCAGACGAAGGTCGGAGTCGATGTTGATCTTACATACAGCAGATCTTGCAGCCTGACGCAGCATATCTTCCGGGATACCGATAGCGTCTGCCAGGTTTCCGCCGTTCTCCTGGATGATCTTTACGTATTCCTGAGAAACGCTGGATGCACCGTGAAGAACGATGGGGAAGTTGGGGAGACGTTTGGTAATCTCTTCCAGAATATCGAACCGAAGCATCGGTTTCTGGCCCGGTTTGAATTTGAATGCGCCGTGGCTGGTTCCGATGGCGATAGCCAGAGAGTCAACGCCTGTACGGTCAACAAATTCTTCTACTTCATCGGGATGTGTATATTTTGCATCTTCTGCAGATACGTTTACATCATCTTCCACGCCTGCCAGCTGTCCCAGTTCGCCTTCAACCACAACGCCTTTGGAATGAGCATATTCAACGACTCTTCTTGTCAGTTCAATATTCTCATCAAAGGGATGATGGGAACCGTCGATCATAACGGAAGTAAATCCGCCGTCGATACAGGATTTGCAGATATCGAAATCTGCGCCGTGATCCAGATGAAGAGCGATCGGAATATCGTTCTCAATCAAAGCTGCTTCAACCAGTTTTACAAGATACGTATGATTTGCATATTTTCTGGCTCCTGCAGAAACCTGAAGGATCAGCGGGGAATTCAGTTCGCCGGCGGCTTCTGTGATACCCTGTACGATCTCCATGTTGTTTACATTGAAAGCGCCGATTGCGTATCCGCCGTCATAAGCTTTCTTAAACATTTCTGTTGTTGTAACTAATGCCATAACAATACCATCCTTTCTTTTGTTCCATGATTTTTCTAAAAAATCCTGGTTGCCCTTATTATACCCAATTCCCCCGTGATTGGCAATAAATCTTTCACAATTTTATGGAATTATCTGTTATTTTGCCAGATACACCTGTGCATACTGTACGCCAAACTGATTGCATTCATCATGATCGTTCATATAGATATCCACGTGTCCGTAGGGAGTACCCCTGTCTTCCACCGTATAGATCTTGCCGTTGATGATCAGCTTCGTTCCAAAAGGAACGCCAGCCATGGCCACCGTCCTGCCCTGGGTGGGCATCGTGCCGCTGGCCGTCGGTCCTCCGGACCATTTGCCGCAGCAGATGGAACAGTTGCAGTAGGCTGTCAGCTTGAAGTTGCCTAAAAGCTCTCCGTATTCCCCGCTGGCCGCCAGCGTGTAAGCGGTAAAACTTTCCTGGGCTTTGGCGTTGACTTCCTCGATCTTATCTCCGTCTTCATCGGAAATAATCCTGGTAGCCCACACGGCATGGGCGTAATCGATTCCCGAAGTTTTGATGCCGGTCTTTCTGGAACTGGCGTGGATCACCTGTCCGTTGCCCATGTACATTACCACATGGTAAACCGTTCCGTTGTTGGCATAGAAAATCAGGTCGCCCGGCTGCGCCTCCTCCAGAGGAATCTGTGTCCCGTACTGGGACTGCTCCCGGGAGGTTCTGGGAATGGAATATCCGAAATGGGCATAGATCTGCTGCACATATCCGGAACAGTCCGCCCCGTTGGTCAGGCTGGTACCGCCCCACACATAGGGATTGCCGATAAACTGTTTGGCAAATTCCACCATGGCGGTTCCGATGGCGCTGGACACACTGGCGTCTTTTACCGAAGTCAGCGTATAGTAGCATGCTGCGTTATCCGCCGGTTTGATTTTCTCCTGCGCCGTCTGATAGGAAGCCTCACCTGCGTCGAGCGCTTTTTGCTTCTGCTCCTCCAGCGCGTCCTTTTCCTCTTTCGCCTTTGTATAGACCGTATTCAGTTCTTCCGTCTTTTCCTGGGTCTTATCCGGATCGGCGTCATTTTCATCCAGCGCCTTCCCGGCGTCCTGGTATGCTTTGACCGCATCCTGATACTGTTTTTCCTGCTCTGTTGTCCACTGGCCCTGGGCGGCTACCTGACTTTTGGCTTCGTCCGCGCCCACCAGCTGATCCTCTTTTACAAATCCTCTCACATCGCCGGATTCCACATAAACCCAGCCCTCCAGATCATCCGCCAGGATAAAGCAAAGTCCATTTTCCGGCAATGTTCCGATCACCCGGGCGCCCTCATCCTTTCGCTCCTCCAGGATGGATACCTCCGCTTCTTTTGCCAGCGCGTAAACCTTTTCCACAACTGTCTGGCGCACGGTGGTCTTCGTGTAAGTAAGCGCCGCATTCTCCAGCGGATCGACCAGCGATTCCGCCAGGAGCAGGTTCTCCTCTTTTTTCTCCTGTACGAATTTCTTCGCCGCATCCCCCGTCAGCAGTCCTGCTTTTTTCACAAAACCTCTGACCACGCCGGACTCCACGTAAACCCATTCACTGTCTGCTTCTTCTTTCAGTATGTAGCAAAGGCCGTCCTTTTTCATTTCGCCCACTGTCCGGGCATCTGCGGACTTCTCCTCGTATATCTTCATCTCTTTTTCATTGCAGACGGCGTATACCTTATCCACCGTGGTGAACCGGAAATTCTCCGCAATCACCGGCGGTATGATGATATCCTGGGAAGCCACCAGCTCCTCGTTGGAATTATACGGACTGGGCGTCGCGGTGGGTTCCGGTGTCGGCTCTTCAGTTGGCTGAGGCTCTTCGCTGGGTTCCGGTGTCGGCTCCTCAGTTGGCTGAGGCTCCCCGCTGGGTTCCGGCGTCGGCTCCTCGCTGGGCTGAGGCTCTTCACTGGGTTCCGGCGTCGGTTCCTCGGTTGGCTCCGGCGTCACACTGGGTTCCGGTGTCGGTTCCTCGCTGGGCTGAGGCTCCCCGCTGGGTTCCGGTGTCGGCTCCTCGCTGGGCTGAGGCTCCCCGCTGGGTTCCGGCTGCTCGCCGGGATCTGTTCCCTCGCCGGAGCTGTCCGTCTCATCTGATCCCTCTTCTGTTTCCTGGGACGTGCCGGGCTGTGTCCCCGCACTTTCGGACGCAATATTACTACTGTCCGCCGCCGTCGCGCCGACAGCTGATGAGAAAGGCAGCAGCATGGACACTGAGATCACGATGGCCAGTGCCCGGAATATTCTTTTTTTGTGCATGTTGCTTCCACTTATCCTTTCCAGCTATACTTCAATCTCTCAAAACAATTCCTATATGCCTAACAATACACAATCTGATACATTAACAGTTTTATTCTATCCCATATGAATCTATATTTCAAGTTTTTATTTACGTCCCCTCAGGATTTACCGGATCCGGTCCGGAAATCCCACTTTCCTTTGCACCTTGCGCAGCGTTTTCATAGCGTAATAATTGGCCTTTTGTGCGTTTTCCTTAATCACGCCGTCCAGATAGGTCTTGTCTTTCTCCAGCCGGGCAATCTCGTCCTGCAGCGGTTTTAAGATGGAAATAACGGATTCCGCCACTGCCGTTTTCAATTCCCCGTAGCCGCGGCCCTCCATCTCCTTTATCGCCTTTTCCGGCGTCGTATCCGTGCAGGCACAGTAAATATTGATCAGATTTTTTATCCCTGGCTGTTCGTCACGATAGGCTATGCAGGCCTGGGAATCCGTCACAGCCCGCCGGCATTTGCGTACGATGGTATCCGGGTCGTCAGTCAGATAAATACTGCCGTTGGGATTCTCATCTGATTTGGACATTTTTTTGTCCGGATCCTGAAGACTCATAATTTTAGCGCCCACTTTTCCCACATAGGCTTCCGGCACCGTAAATACGTCGCCGTACAGGTTGTTGAACCGGATGGCGATATCGCGGGTCAGTTCCAGATGCTGCATCTGATCGATTCCCACCGGCACCACATCCGCCTGATACAGCAGGATATCCGCAGCCATCAAAACCGGATAAGTGAACAGTCCCGCATTGATGTTGTCTGCATGTTTTGCCGCCTTGTCTTTAAACTGCGTCATCCTGTTCAGCTCGCCCATATAAGTAAAACAGCTGAGGATCCAGCTTAACTCCGCATGGCCGGACACGTGGGACTGGTAGTAAATACAGTTTTTCTTCGGATCCAGTCCCGCCGCAATGTACAGCGTCAAAAGGGCGCGTGCCCGCTTTCTCAGCACAGAAGGATCCTGCCGCACGGTAATGGAGTGCATATCCACCACGCTGTAAAAACATTCATACTCATCACTTAACGTCAGCCAGTTTTTCAGCGCGCCCAGATAGTTTCCAAGAGTCAGACTGCCTGTGGCCTGCATCCCGCTGAACAAAACTTTCTTATCATTTATCATAACCGGTTACCTCGTTTTCCTTTTTTCATGAAGTGTATCATTCCCAGTATGGAAAGTCAAGAAAGGGAATCCAAAATCACCGCAAAGCTTTGCTTGAAAAACCATACTTTTCCATATATAATGGAACGGACACATATGAGAGAATCAAAAAGGAGAAAAACCATGAAAAAAATACCCAGCTTTTCCATCGACCATAACAAACTGCAGCCCGGCGTATACGTATCCCGCAAGGATCACATCGGCGACGAAACCATCACAACCTTCGACCTGCGCATGACTTCCCCCAATGAGGAACCGGTGATGAACACAGCGGAGGTTCACGCACTGGAGCATGTGGCCGCCACCTATCTGAGAAATCAGGAAACCTGGAGCGACCGGATCGTCTACGTGGGCCCCATGGGCTGCCGTACCGGTTTTTATCTGCTGGTAGCCGGCGATTACACTTCCGAGGATATCCTTCCTCTTGTCATCGAAACCTTCGCCTTTGTGCGGGACTTCGAAGGCGAGATCCCCGGCGCATGTGCTAAAGACTGCGGCAACTACCTGGATATGAATCTGGATATGGCGAAATTCTGGGCCCGCCGTTACCTGGAAACCTTAGAACACATCACGCCGGACCGTCTGGTTTACCCTCAGTGATCTGATGCGAGGGGGATCCATATCATGAAAACAGTAAAAAAGATTTTTTATCACATATTCATTGACGGATTAAGCGGCATGGCCCTGGGGCTTTTCGCAACGCTGATCATCGGTACGATTATCCAGCAGATCGGTACGCTGGTGGGCGGAACTATCGGAGACTACCTGTTTATCATGGGAAAAATGGCTGCCACTGTGACCGGCGCCGGCATCGGTGTCGGCGTAGCCGTCAAATTCCGTGAAAGTCCTCTGGTCATTATCTCCGCCGCTTCCGCCGGCATGATGGGATCCTTTGCCTCCCAGATACTGGCCGGAACCTTGCTGACGGAAAGTACCGTCGCCCTTTCTGGCCCCGGCGAACCCCTGGGCGCTTTCATCGCCGCCCTGGTGGGAATCGAAGTGGGACATCTGGTTTCCGGCAAAACAAAAATCGATATTCTGGTCACGCCGCTGGTTTCCATCATTTCCGGCTCCACAGTGGGACTGCTGGCAGGGCCGCCCATCTCCTCTTTCATGGTATGGCTGGGCAGCCTGGTCAACTGGGGTACAGAGCAGCAGCCTCTTTTGATGGGCGTGGTGGTGTCTGTCGTCATGGGAATCGTCCTCACGCTGCCCATCAGTTCCGCCGCCCTTGGCATCATCATGGATCTGTCCGGCCTGGCTGCCGGCGCCGCCACCATCGGCTGCTGCTGCAACATGATCGGTTTTGCCGTTGCCAGCTACCGGGAAAACAAAATCGGCGGGCTGCTGGCGCAGGGGCTTGGCACCTCCATGCTGCAGGTTCCCAATATCGTGCGCAGACCCGTCATCTGGCTGCCGGCCATCCTCTCCAGCGCCATCCTGGGCCCCATCGGAACGGTTGTCTTCCATATGACCGGCAACGCCACCGGGTCCGGCATGGGGACTTCCGGCCTGGTAGGACAGATCATGACCTGGCAGGTTATGACTGCTTCAGAACCGCCGGCGCTGGTGCTGTTTAAAATCCTTCTCCTGCACTTTATTCTGCCGGCCGCACTGTCCCTGGCCATCTCTGAATTTATGCGGAAAAAGAAATGGATCCGCCCAGGCGATATGAAACTGGATCTGTAAATACAAAATACGAAGCGGATGAGATACCATGCGAAGTGAACAGGAAATCAATGCCGCCATCGACCGGTATGCGGATACCGTCCGGCGGCTGTGTATGATTCAATTGAAAAATTATGCGGATACCGAAGATATCTTCCAGAACGTTTTTTTGAAATACGCCCTCTCCTCCCGCTCCTTTGAGAGTCCGGAGCATGAAAAAGCCTGGTTCATCCGCGTCACCATCAATGCCTGCAAAGATCTGATCAAAAGCTTTTTCCGCAGCCGGACCGTCTCGCTGGATCAGCTGATGGAGCAGCCCGGGCAGCTTCTGGAGGATCACCGGGAGGTACTGGAAGCGGTGATTTCCCTCCCGCGAAAATACAGAGAAGTGATTTACCTGCACTACTATGAGGGATATACGGCCCCGCAAATCAGTGAAATACTCGGGAAAAACACCAATACCGTCTATACCCTTCTGGCTCGTTCGAAGAACCTGCTGAAGGAGCGGCTGGGAGGTGATGCGCATGTATGACAGGATAAAAGAAGCCTTCGACCAGGTTACCGCCAGTGAAGAGTTAAAAAACCAGACCAAAGCTTATCTGGCACAAAAAAGCCGGCAGCCAAGGCTTGTGATTCCCGCTGCCATTGTCGCCGTTTTTTTGCTGCTGTGCGGCGGATATTATCTTTATTTCATCCCCACTGCCACCATCAGCATCGATATCAATCCTTCTCTGGAGCTTAGCATCAACCGATTTGACCGGGTGATTTCCGTGGAAGGCTATAACAGTGACGGAAAGATGCTGGCCGATACCTTGGATATCCGCTTTATGAACTATCAGGACGCCATAACTGAACTTATGGAAAATGAACGTATCACAGATCTTCTGTCCCAGGATGAGATGATGGCCATCGCCGTGGGCGGATCCAATGACGGACAGTGCTCCCGGATCCTGGAGAATGTACAAACCTGCACAAAAAGCCACGAGGAAAGCACCCACTGCTATACCGCCACCGACGACGAGACCCACGAAGCGCACAACATGGGGCTCTCCTGCGGCAGATATAAGGCTTACCAGGAACTGCAGACGCTGGATCCGGACATTACACCGGAAGAAGTAAATGAAATGTCCATGAGGGAAATTTATGACCGGATCGCTTCCCTTACCGGTCAAAGCACAAAACAGCAGGGGTACCGCCGCCATCACCCGGAGCACGAAAGCGGATCCGGAAAGGGGTACCGCCACGGGCATCATGAATGACACAAAACGGACCGTGTATCACTACAGATACACGGTCCTGCTTTTTGTCATCATTGTGCCGGCAGTTCGCCGTTATGGTCAATCAGATGCCGCAGAATATGGGCATGCCCCGGAAACTTCGCAGAATAAGCGTCCAGCGCCGATCTGCGCAGGATCTGGAAAGACTCCAGCTGCGTAAACGCCGACGGCACATGATAACAGACATGATAAAATTCCAGCGCGATTTTTTCCCTCACCCGATCCTTACTCATGGAGCCAAGTCCCAGGATCAGGCCGCTGTATTTTTTATCTGTCTTACAGATATCCATATAGAAATCCAGCATATGACAGATCTCCAGGTACAGAAGTTCTCTGACCTTCTCATCGCCTTCCTCCAGCATATCCACACAGAGACTGCGCATGATCTGATCCTTCTCTTTCCTGTGCCATATGGAAATACGATCCTTTTTCACCACGTTGGCAAAGTAAATCAGATTAATCCAGGAGGCCAGAAATTCATCCACGCCTTCTTTTCTTCCGTAACGTCTCTCCCACAAATCCATACGGATTTTATTTTCCTGCGGCTCCAGGCCCTGTTCCATAGCCTGGGAAAGAAGCGTCCTGCGCTTCTTTGCATCCGTCTCCTTATAATAATCATCCGGCCATTTCAGCGCGATACTTTCTTTTTCGTTCTCTTTACGGATCTCTTCTTCCCGTGCTTTTTGCTGCTCCTTAAGTTTTGTAAAGTCCATATGTCATATCTCCTAACTTATCTGAATTCCTGTTCTGCCATGGAAAGAGCCGCTTCGATCACTTTATCCATATCGTAATAGCGGTACATGCCAAGCCGCCCGCCAAAGAGCACATTCTGTTCTTTTTGGGCCAGCTTCTGATACTCTGCAAACAGTTTCATATTTCTGTCGTCGTTGACGGGATAATAGGGTTCATCCCCCTTCTGCCATGTTTTGGGATATTCCCTGGTGATCACAGTGGTGGGCTGCTGTCCAAAATCGAAATGTTTATGCTCGATAATCCTGGTATACTCCACCTCATGGGACGTATAGTTGACCACCGCATTCCCCTGATAGTTTTCACAGGGAAGCCGTTCCTCCTCAAACCGCAGGGAACGATACTCCAGCACCCCGAGGCAATAATCGAAATACTCATCGATCATTCCGGTATAGACCGTCTTTGCGGCCAGTTTCTTATAATCCGACGTTCGAAAATCCGTGTTCAGTTCCACCGGTATGCCTTCCAGCATCCGCTCCACCAGCCTGGTATATCCTTCTTTTGGAATCCCCTGATAGGGATCGTTGAAATAATTATTGTCGTAGGTAAAGCGCATCGGCAGTCTGCGGATGATAAATGCCGGCAGTTCTGTGCACTTTCTGCCCCACTGCTTTTCCGTATATTCCTTCACCAGCTTTTCATAGACATCCCGTCCCACCAGGGACAGAGCCTGTTCTTCCAGGTTTTTCGGCTCCTGAATATTCAGGCTGTCGATCTGCTCCCGGATTTTTCTCTTCGCCTCATCCGGCGTGCGGATATTCCACATGCGGCTGAAGGTGTTCATATTAAAGGGCAGGTTATACAGTTCATCGTGGTATATCGCCACAGGCGAATTGATAAAATGGTTGAACTCGCCGAACTGCCGGATATATTCCCAGACCTTCCGGTTGGATGTGTGGAAAATATGGGCCCCGTATTTGTGCACCCAGATTCCGTCAATTTCTTCTGTGTAAATATTTCCGCCGATATGGCTTCTTCTGTCAATCACCAGGCACCGGTATCCCCTTTGGGAGGCCTCTCTGGCAAACACGCTGCCGAACAGGCCGGCGCCCACAATCAGATAATCATACTTCATATTCATCTCCATACCGCACTGCCACCAGCATCAGCCCCTGCGCAGGCGCCGTTCTTCCGGCCAGAGCGCGGTTTTTTCCCTCCAGTATCTCTTTCATTTCCTCCGGTCTGCGCTGTCCCGATCCGATCTCCAGCAGCGTGCCGGTCAGGATGCGGATCATATGGTACAGAAAACCGTCCCCGGTAAAGGTGATCACCAAATCTCCTTCTTTTTGCCCGAAGGCGATTTCCGTGATGGTTCGCACCGTGGATTTCTTCATGTGCCGGTTGGCACAAAAACTTTTAAAATCATGGGTTCCGATACAAAAGGCGGCGCCTTGTTTCATCGCCTCCACATCCAGTTCTCCCGGATAAAGGTACCGGTACTTCCGCTCAAAGACGGCTTTTCGCCCTCCGGTTCCGATACGATAGCGATATACTTTTTCCCGTGCGCTTAAACGGCTGTGAAACCGCGGCGGAACACGATCGATAGCGGTTACCTCGATATCATCTGGAAGATACCGGTTCAGATACCGCCGTATTTCCCCAGGATCCCATTCTCCCTGCAGATGAAAATTAGCCGTCTGCCCCAGCGCATGGACGCCGGCATCGGTGCGCCCGGCTCCGTGTACCTCCACTGCCTGTCCCGCCATCCGCTCCAGAACCTCTTCCAGCCGCCCCTGGATCGTATTGGATGTATTCCCCTGTTTTTGCCAGCCATTATAACGGCTTCCATCATACTGTATCGTAATTCTGTAATTCATGACTCTCCTATTATATCAGACGTACAAAAGATCGTCCACCGGTAATCCTTTACCAGCTTACCAGCTTCCGCCGCCTCCGCCGGAAAAACCGCCTCCTGAGAATCCGCCGCCTCCGCCGCCGGAAAATCCCCCTCCGCTTCCGGAAGAACTGCTCTGAGGCTTTGGCGCCGACAGAGTGTCCTGGATGGTGTGCAGATTATGGGTCATACAGCGGTGAAAAACATAAAGATCAAACATATCCAGCCTTCCCGTGCTGTTTACGTACCAGTCGGGCGCCGGCACAGCGATCTCCTCGAACTTCCCGATCCACACGTCAGACAATCCGAACACATAGGCATAGGGAAGAATATGATAAAACCACTGGGGATTTTCCGCCGCCATCATCTGAATGCGCTCCAGTTCCGCCGTCTCGATGAATTCCCGCAGTCCCATCAGATAACCCATCCGGCGCACACAGACAGACGTTCTCTTTTTCATAAAGGCCGCCAGCAAAGATGCGGCGGCAGATACAGCCGTCATCACCGCCAGAGGCAAAAGCAGCCGGAAGGTACGCCCCTCGCTCAGGTTATGCAGATAGGCAAAGATCATTCCCGCCAGTCCGGTCACCAGACACAGGACGCTGACTGCCACCAGCGTTTTTCTTGATTTCTGTTTTCTGGAATACCACTGATCCACCGTCAAACACAGCAGCAGTACGGATACTCCGTAGACAATCCACAGGATCAGGTATCCGGCTTCAAAACTGACGGAACAGGCCGACGATGCAGCCAGAAATAATCCGGAAGGAATCAGCGACAGGATCACGCTGATCCATCTGGCATTGACGGATGCAGTCGTGTAAACGCCCCCGTTCTTTTTGACATACTTTTTCACCTGTTCCTTGGCTGTACTCAATGTCTGTGCAAACCGGTATTTCAACGAAGACAGTTCCCTTTGTTTTCCGACGGCGGCTTTTTTCCCGAAGATGCCGTCGAAGATTTTTCTTTCATAGTCCGGCGCATTCTCCGGCAGATCTTTCATTTTGACAAAGGTGATTTTCTCCCCTTTGTCCTCCAGAATCTTCATATATCCTTTATCCGCCCAGTATACGATCAAAGAGATCACATCCTGATCCGACACGCTGCCGTCCACGATGTACCCCACCGCGGCGCTGTCCAGATCATCCGGCGGGTAATACTGGATGGAAGGATAGACCGGTTCGTCTCTTCCCAGCAGGAAAAACAGCAGCAGGATCACCGCCAGAATCACTGCCGGAACGGCAGCAAGCCACAGCGACAGATGCTTTGCCGAAGTCACGTCCGTAAAATATCCTTCCGGCATATCCGCATAGCCGGTCAGACCGCTTCCCACCGGAAGCGATTCCGTCAGCACGCCCGTCACCGTATTTTTGTCCCAGGAAAGCGTCAGCACGTCTTCACCTGCTTTTTGTTCTCCGTAGCTTCCGCAGTAAAATTCCAGCAGTTCATGGGGAAACTCCTCCGGAAACCGGATGACAAAGGAACTGCCGGCCGGTATCTCATTCTGCCAGCCGGTAGGGAAGATATTATAGTAGAAATCTTCGTATCCTTCCTGGGTAACCGGCCGGTAGTGGAAAGCGAAATCATAAACTCCACCCGTCACCGTCTGATCCTCGTCGCCGAACCGGAATACCTGATTGCCGTTTTCTTCCTCGGTCTGCGCCTTTTCATTGGTCATGATCAGATCCACATCGGCGTAATAGGGGATGTACCGGGGCTCTCCGTCTTCCTTTGCCAGGACGATCCGCCCTCTGTCGGGAATATAACGGTAGATTCCGTGTCTGTATTCGTCAAAACGAACCGCTATCGTCTCCCGCGCCATGTAGGAATTATCTTTCTCCACCTTCAGCGAAACCTGGTAGGAACCGGTGGTCATGAAGGGATCTTCCTCTACCCTCTCCTGCTCCTTTTCCTCCGGGGAAAAGATGGAAACCAGCACCCCGGTATTGGACGCCAGCAAAACGATGATCAGCCAGGCCGCAAGAAACAGCGTATTCCTGAATTTTTTCATAAGCTCATCCCCTAAAACTTAACCGTCACCTGTTCCCGTTCCGCAGCTTCGTTCACCTCGTAAAGGGGCTTCCTGTGAAAACCGAAGACGCCGGCCACCAGATTGCCCGGAAACATCTCCGTCTTTGTATTGTATTTGTTGACTACACCGTTGTAGAAGCGCCGGGAACCGGCGATCTCCTCCTCGATCCGGGACAGCTGGTTCTGAAGATCCAGGAAATTCTGATTGGCCTTCAGATCCGGATAATTTTCCGAAAGGGCAAACAGTGATTTTAAGGTATCGGAAAGAATGTTGTCATTTTTTATGGTTTCCTCCGGCGTCCTTGAAGTCACCGCCATATTTCTGGCCACGATCACTTTTTCCAGCGTGGCTGATTCATGGGCGGCATACCCTTTTACCGTTTCCACAAAATTAGGGATGAGATCGTATCGCTTTTTCAGGGAAACGTCCATGGCGGAGAAGGCTTCTTCCGTCTTGTTGCGCAGCTTTACAAACCCGTTATAGGAAGCTGCCACCCATATGGCCAGCAGCGCGACGATCACTATGATTATAATTAACGCTATTATCATTTCCGTAAACTCCTCTTTTTAAAAAGACGGCAAGCTTTTTACGAAAACTCACCGTCTCTTTTTTCGTTGACCTTTTCTTTACAGATTTTCTTTGATTTTTGCGATCACTTCTTCGTATTCCCCATCGCTTAAGAATACGCGCTCCGGATTCATGGCAAATACCTGGGTCCATTCGAATTCATCTTTATATTTGGGAACCAGATGGAAATGGGTATGTCCGGCCGTATCGCCGTAGGCGCCCATGTTAATCTTGTCCGGGTTGAACGCTTTCTGGATCGCGCTGGCCACTTTTGCCATATCTGCAAAATAACCGTTTCTCTCTTCATCGGACAGCTTGGTAATATCCGGCACATGGGATTTCGTAGCTACGATACATCTTCCTTTGTGGCTCTGCTCTTTAAACAGATAAACCAGAGCATTGTCCAGTTCACAGATTTTGATACCGAATTTGGCGACCAGATCGCCTTCCATGCAATATGCGCAATTTGGATCTTTCATGATTCATCTCTCCTTTTATCCTTCATATTTTCTATAAGTATACCTCTTTTTTCAGCCGTTCTCAATCATTTTTATGGAAAAATGAGGCATACCGCACAAAAAACTGCTATAATAATGCTGCATGATAAAAATATTCATTACAGTATATCACATAAGGAGGACTGCCCTATGGCATTTGACGCAATTATTATCGGAGCTTCCATCATTGATCTTCCCGCGGGACCGGTGGATGCATCCGTATTTCAAAGCGGTTCCCATCCGGTGGAACGGCTGGCTTTCCAGGTGGGAGGAGACGCCATCAACGAGGCCACTGTACTCTCTTACCTGGGACATAACATCAAACTGATCAGTAAAATCGGCAGCGACCTGGGCGGCCGTTTCATCCAGGAGCATTGTGACCGAAATGGAATCAACCGGGATTCCTTCGTCACGGATCCGTCCATGGATACGGGGATCAATATCGTCCTGATCGAACCGGACGGCGAGCGCAGCTTCATCACCAGCAACCGGGGCGGACTGCGGCAGCTGCGTCCGGAAGATATTGATATCAGCGTCTTTAGCCAATCCGACCTGCTGTGTTTTGCCAGTATTTTTGTCTTTCCCTTTTTCTCCCCGGACGATTATGCCCGGATTTTCCGGGAAGCGAAAAAGCAGAACATGATCCTGTGTGCCGATATGACCAAATGCAAAAATCAGGAAACCGTGGAGGACATCCGGGAAGCGCTCTCCTGTCTTGACTTCGTCTTCCCCAATCTGGAAGAAGCCCGGATGGTGACCCGCAGGGAAGATCCCGACGATGTGGCGGATGCGTTTCTGGACTGCGGCGTGGGTCATGCCGTCATCAAACTGGGAAAGAAAGGGTGCCTGATCAAAAGCAAAAATGAGCGGCTGATCGTGCCGGCTGTCCCCGGCGTCCACTGCCTGGACACCACCGGAGCCGGTGACAATTTCGCCGCCGGTTTTCTCTCCGGCCTCATCAAAAAGCAGCCCCTTCGGGAATGCGGTCGCATTGCCAACGAAACGGCTGCCAGATGTATTGCGCAGATGGGGGCTACCGCCTGGATCCATACTGCCGGTTAAAGGATTCTGTCTTTGATCATCTGCCGGTAAGACATAAAGGTGAAGCCCAGCTTTTCATAGAGCCGGGCGGCGCGGTCATTATCGCCCGTCACTTCCAGGCGGAAGCGGGCGGCCCCTGGATACTCCCGGAACATCCACTGGAAAAATTCTGTTCCGTATCCCTTTCCCCGGCAGGAGTCGTCCAGATAGATCTCTTCCAGCATTACGGTGACGCCTCCGACTTCACAGGCGTAGAAGGTTGTCAGATAGGCGAATCCCACCATTTTTTCCCCTTCCCAGAGGGTAACGCCTCTTAAAGCCGGGCAGTCGCCGGAAACTGCATCCAGAAAAGTTTTCCTGAGAATCTTTTCATCCACCTGATGATCCACAGCGTCGCTGTGGTAAAACCCATTGACCATGGGAAGTACCGCTGCCTCATCCTGAGGCAGCATTTCTTTTATTTCCAGCATGTTATTTTTCCTCATTATTTAATCAACTTGGAAATCTTCTTAAAGGTCTCGCTTCCGGCCCGTTCCAGAAGTTCAAAAAGGATGGACTCGCAGCTGGTCACCAGCACGCCCTCCTGGATAGCTCTTTGGATCCCTGTTTCTTTGTCGCTTTTGCTGCGGGAGCTGACGCAGTCCGTCACCAGCACCGGCTGATAGCCTGCCGCTTTCAGATCGATGCAGGTCTGCAGAACACAGATATGGGTCTCGATGCCGCAGATGATGATGTTCTTTTTTCCGCTTCGATCTATCACATCGGCTATCTTCTCATCCTTGTAGCAGCTGAAGGTCATCTTGTCCATATACTCCTGCGTTTCTGCCGCCTCGTAAATGGTATCCACGGATTTCCCCAGACCCTTGGTATATTGCTGAGTAATTACCATGGGAATACCCAGGGTTTTCAGTCCCCGGATCAGCGTCCCTGCCTTCTTCTCCAGTTCTTCTCCTTGGTACATGACCTTCATCAGACTCTCCTGATAATCCACGATCAAAGCCATGGTATCGGCTGCCTTTATTCTCATCGTCATTCCCTCCTCTTTTTGTTTTTTCTTCTGCCTTATACCGCCTGCAGCGCCTGATCCAGATCCGCGATGATATCGTCCACGTTTTCGATTCCCACGGAAAGCCGGATCAGATCTGGAAGCACCCCTGCTTCCAGCAGCTGTTCCTCATTGAGCTGGCGATGGGTATGGCTGGCCGGGTGCAGAACACAGGAGCGGGCATCCGCCACGTGGGTGACGATGGCAATCATCTTCAGCGCGTTGGTAAACCGCATGGCGCCTTCTTTGCCGCCCTTGGGGCCGAAGGAAAGTACGCCGCAGGTTCCATTTGGCATATATTTTTGAGCCAGTTCATAATACTTGCTGCTTTTTAACCCGGAGAATTCCACCCAGGCCACTTTTTCATGATTTTCCAGAAACTGAGCCACCTTCAGCGCATTCTCATAGTGGCGCGGCATTCTAAGGTGAAGCGTTTCCAGGCCGATATTGGTCAGGAATGCATTCTGGGGAGACTGACAGGCTCCCATATCCCGCATCAGCTGTACAGTAGCTTTGGTGATATAAGCCTTTTTCCCGAAACGCTCGGTGTAAACGACGCCATGATAGGACTCGTCCGGCGTGGTCAGACCCGGATATTTGTCCTTGTTGCCATCCCAGTCAAAATTGCCGCTGTCCACGATACAGCCGCCCAGCGCCATGGCATGTCCGTCCATATATTTTGTGGTGGAGTGCGTTACAATGTCCGCTCCGAATTCAAAGGGACGGCAGTGAATGGGCGTGGCAAAGGTATTGTCACAGATCAGGGGTACACGGTGTTCATGGGCTAAAGCTGCAAACTTTTCAATATCCAAAATGACGCCTGCAGGGTTGGAAACTGTCTCTGCAAACACCGCTTTGGTATTGGGCCGAAAGGCTTTCGCCAGTTCCTCCTTGGGATCGTCCTGATCTACCAGCGTCACTTCGATCCCGAACCGTTTCAGCGTCACCGCCAGCAGATTGGAGGTTCCCCCGTACACCTTGGCGGCACACACAATGTGATCCCCGGCTTCGCAGATATTGGTCACGGCAAACATGGTTGCGGCCTGTCCGGATGAAGTCAGCATGGCCGCCACGCCTCCTTCCAGGTCGCAGATCTTTTGTGCCACCACATCATTGGTGGGATTTTGCAGGCGGGAATAAAAATATCCGTCCTTTTCCAGATCGAAGAGTTTTCCCATCTCTTCACTGGTGGAATATTTAAATGTGGTACTCTGATAAATGGGGAGCACCCGGGGTTCACCGTTTCCCGGCTGCCATCCTCCCTGTACGCAGATCGTTTCTTTTTGATAACTCATTTTGGTCTCTCCTCTCTTTTGATGCCAGTTTGCTCTTCCGGCCTGATTTTACAGTCCCAGCAGCCTTCCGGCCTGATAGATGATAAAGGTAATGATCCAGGCCACCGCCAGCTGAAACAGCGCCGTTCCCAGCATCCACTTGGTGCTTCCGGACTCTCTTTTTACCGTTGCCAGCGTGGCGATACATGGTATGTACAGCAGACTGAAGGTCATCATACAGTAAGCGTTCAGCGGGCCGAATCCGGCGCTGCCAAGGGCGGACGCCAGCATGGACATCCCGGAGGGCGCTGTGATATTGCTGATGCCAAACAGTACGGAACAGCTGGATACCACCACTTCCTTGGCGGAAATTCCCGCAATCAGCGCAACCACCAGCTGCCAGTGTCCCAGACCCAGGGGAGTAAACATGGGAACGATCGCTTTTCCTACGGCGGATCCGAAACTCTGGGAAATATCCGTCACGTAACCGGCCGGGCCGAAATTCAGCACGAACCACATGAAAATGGAAGCGATAAAAATCGTCGTTCCCGCTTTTGTCAGATAATCCTTTACTTTTTCCCACACGTAAATCCATACGGTCCTGGCGCTGGGCGCCTTGTATTCCGGCAGTTCAATCAACAGATTATTCTCGGCTTTTTTCCTGTCCAGCAGATGGATCAGATAGGCCACCCCTATGGCCACCGCCATCCCCAGCACATACATGGAGAAAGCCGCCGCCGCCGCATACTTGCCGAAAAAGGCCTCAGAAAACAGCACATACACCGGCAGCCTTGCGCTGCAGGACATAAAGGGCGTCACCAGCATGGTCTTCAGACGGTCTTTTTTATCCTCCAGGGCACGGGAGGCCATGATCGCCGGCACGGTACAGCCAAATCCCAGGATCATGGGAATGAACGAGCGGCCGGAAAGTCCCAGTTTTCCCATCAGGCTGTCCATCACATAAGCCGCCCTGGCCATGTAGCCGCTGTCCTCCAGGAAAGCCAGCGCCAGAAACAGGATGAAGATATTGGGAAGGAAGGTAAGGATGCCGCCCACACCGGATATGATGCCGTCCACAATCAGCGAGATCAGCCAGGGAGCCACGCCCACGCTGTCCAGAAAGGTACCGACGCCGCCGGAAATCATTTCCAGCAGCACGCCCATATATCCCTTCAGCCAGTCCCCCACCGTAAAGGTAAGGATGAAAACCAGCGCCATGATCAGCAGAAAGATCGGCAGTCCCCAGATCCGGTCCGTCAGCCAGCGGTCTATTTTATCCGTCGCCTCCGCTTTCTGCGCTTTGTTCACCAGCGTCTCCTGGATCACTTCCTCGATGAAATCATATTTTTCCTTGATAATCTGTGTTTCATAACTTTTCTCCAGAATATCCGCTGTGTCGATGGGAACCTGCTTTTTGACCTCCTCGTCATCCTCCAGGTACTTGATCGCATAGTAGCGGTACTTCTCCAGGTTTGGATATCGTTCCCGCAGACGCTCTTTTAACAGATCGATTTTATCTTCGATCTCATCGCTGTACACCATGACAAATTCCTTATGATGCTGATGAGGATGAGCGGAATGGGTATCATGGTGATGGATCAGCGGCTGCTTTTCCAGGAAATCCTTATGGTGGATCACCGCATGCATGAGAATGTCCAGCCCTTTTTTCTTCCTGGCGCTGACGGGGATCACCGGGATTCCCAGCATTTCCGGCAGGCGGTGAAGGTCGATCTCCATGCCTCTTTTTTCCACGATATCCATCATATTCAGAGCCAGAACCACCGGCTTGCCCAGTTCGATCAGCTGAAGCGTCAGATAAAGATTTCTCTCCAGCGCCGAGGCGTCCGCCACATCGATGATCACATCCACCTCGTCGCTTTGCACATACTGCCTGGCCACAACTTCTTCCATGGTATAAGAGGTCAGGCTGTAGGTTCCCGGCAGATCTACCAGCTGCAGATCGTATCCCTGAAACTTCATGGAGCCTTCCACCTTCTCCACCGTCACGCCGGGCCAGTTGGCCACTTTCAGGTTTGCTCCCGTATACGCGTTAAAAAGCGTGGTTTTTCCGCAATTGGGGTTCCCCATGAAACCCACCCGAATTCTATCTCCCATCAGACATATCCTCCTCTACCTCGATGTTCTCCGCGATATGCTTTCCAATGGCAAAGCGGGTTCCCCGCACGTTGATGATCAGCGCTCCCTTTTTCTTTTTGTTCAGCACACTGACTCTGGCCTGCCCGGTCATGCCCAGGGCGGCCAGACGCCGGTCAATATTCATGGGCAGATCCATCTGCTCCACAAGATAAGTTTTTCCTTTCTCTCCCTCGATTAATTTCATCTTTTTCAGCCCTTGTTCTTGTTGTAAATAATCAAAAGTCCCTTTAACAGCAGATTGTCATCCAGAATCACCTTCCGCCTGCAGTAAGGCACGATGGCTTTGGCCAGACCGCCTGTGGCCACCGCCGTGGCCTTTTTGCCGATTTCCTCTTCGATGCGGTCGATCATGCCGTCCACCACTGACGCGTTTCCGTTGATAATCCCGCTTTTCATACAGTCAATGGTATTCTTCCCGATCATCTGCCTGGGCGGTTCCAGACTGATCCCCTGCAGCTGCGCAGCATGGGCCGTCAGTGAATTTAAAGAAACCATCACCCCGGGAAGAATCATGCCTCCGATATAGTTTTTCTTCTCGTCGATCACGCAGATGGTGGTGGCCGTGCCCATATCCAGGATGATCAGCGGCAGAGGATATTCATTGATCCCCGCCACCGCTCCGGCCACCAGATCACTTCCCAGCTGAGCCGGATTGTCCATGAGAATATTCAGACCCGTTTTGATGCCGGGACCCACCACCAGGATCTGGCGGCGCAGCACTTTCTCCGCAGCCAGACGGACGATGCTGGTAATCTGAGGCACTACGGAACAGATGATCCCGCCTTTGATGTCTTCCCTGGAAATGCCGTACAGTTCCAGCACTACCTTGATGTCAATGGCGTACTCCAGCTCCGTCTTGGTTTTTACCGTTGCCAGCCTTTCGATAAAATATGTCTTTTTTTCATCCACACAGCCAATGACGATGTTGGTATTTCCGATGTCGATTGCCAGAATCATTTCCTATACTCCTATGTTTTTCATTACTTTGGTGTTCATCAGCACTTTGCCGATCAACATGACGATCACCGCCGCCACGATGGCCTCCGGCACGCCGTTGATGCCGATCACCGCCAGAATGGCCAGATATACGTTTCCGGTGATCTCACTGGCCATCGCATAATCATGGCCGAAAAACAGCAAAATCATGTGCATGACCAAAAGCGTGTTGGTCAGCGATCCGGAAAGCCCGGCCAGCGCCAGCCCGGCAGCCGTACCTTTTTTCTCCCATTTTCCGGCAATTTTTGTCACCAGCCGATACACGTAGTAAGGCACCACGCCCACCAGGATCCGGGGCAGAAAGCAGATCAGGATGCTTCCGAATCCGCCGCTGTACTCACCCAGCGAATAAAATGGGGTGAAGACGAAGGATGTGACGCTGGGATTGATGGTATTGTTGATAAAGCTGGTCAGTCCGAATACAAATCCCAATGCCGCTCCCCTTTTGGGCCCCAGCATCAGCGAACCGATGATGACCGGGATGTGGATGATGGTGGCTCTCGTAAATCCCAGCGGGATATACCCGAGAAATGGTGTGAAGGCCATGATAAAAATCAGTGCAGCGAAAAGTGCCACCTGCGTCATGGCTTTTGTCTGTGACATGGTTGCCGTTCCCTTGTTATTCATTTTTTCCTCCTGTTACTGTTCCCGCTCTTTGGGGATACAATACATGTGCTTCCATCTTACGATGGCGTTTACCGGTTGCTTAATATTTTATCCAGGATGGAATGGGCCGCCTCTTCTTTGCTCATCAGTCCGAGGGGGACCTCCTCCTCCTGTGTAATCAGGGTCACCACATTGGTATCCGCCTGGAATCCGGCTCCGGCCTCTTTCAGATTGTTCGCCACAATCATATCCAGATGCTTTTTCTCAAGCTTGACCCTGGAATTACCAATCATATGTTCCGTTTCCATGGAAAAACCGCACAGATACTGGTCTTTTCTTTTATGCTCGCCCAGGTACTGCAGAATATCCCGGGTGCGCTCCATGGGAAGCAGGAACTGTTCCTCTTTTTTCTTTACTTTCTCGCTGCTCACCACAGCCGGCCGGTAATCCGCCACAGCCGCCGCCTTGATCACGATATCCTGCTGCGGGAAATTCTCCGTCACCGCCTGGTACATATCCTGGGCGCTGACGATGGGAATTACCTTCACCGAAAGAGGCGGCGTCAGAGAAACCGGCCCGCTGACCAGCGTCACCTTGGCTCCCCTTAGCATAGCCGCTTTGGCAAGGGCGTATCCCATCTTACCGGAAGAATGGTTGGTGATATAGCGTACCGGATCCAGAGATTCCCTGGTGGGTCCTGCAGTCACCAGCACATTCAGCCCCTGCATATCTTTTGGGCAGGCGATTTCCTTTTCAATATGGGAGTACAAAACCTCCGGTTCCGGCATTTTCCCGGCGCCTGTATCGCCGCAGGCCAGCCATCCGCTGGCGGCTTCGATCACCCGGCAGCCGTATCCGGCCAGCTTTTTCAAATTATCCTGCACGATCGGGTTCTGATACATGGCCGTATTCATAGCCGGCGCGATCAGGACGGGGCAGCGGCAGGCCAGAAAGGTGGTGGTCAGCATATCGTCTGCGATTCCCGCTGCCATCTTGCCGATCACGTTGGCGGTAGCCGGAGCCACCAGCAGTACGTCTGCCCGTTTTCCCAGCGATACATGTTCCACATTGTGCTGGAAATTGCGGTCAAAGGTATCTACGATACACTTGTTTCCCGTCAAGGTCTCAAAGGTAATCGGATTGATAAAATTTACCGCGTGCTCCGTCATGATCACGTGGACATCCGCCTCCTGCTTCACCAGCATACTGGCCAGCGACGCCGTTTTGTAGGCGGCGATTCCGCCGCACACACCCAGAAGCACGGTCTTTCCCTTTAACATGTTTTTCCCCTTCCCTATCCGTTTCTCTTTTTATACATCCTGATTATTATATAGAAATTATCTGCTTATTTCAACAATATACGTATCATTTTCTTCAAAAACTACCGTTCCCAGGCTTTTCAGCAGGGTATCATCCAAAACGCCGTAGGCTTCCCGTTCCAGCGTCCCCACATAGATGTATTTCACCTGGTACTTGTCCAGCAGCCGGCCGGCCGTCTTTTCATCCTGCGCCGTGTAGATGGCCTCCACATCCGCCTTCCGCTCGTTGAGATCCTGGGTATCGCCGCGCCACAGCCATTCATGGACATACCAGCCCAGTACACAGGGCAGTCCTGTCATGGCTGACACCCTCTCATAATCGGAATAGCTGTCGCCGCAGGCTTCCAGGATCACCGGACTTCCCGTCACATTTTCATTGAGCCAGTCGATGGCCGCCGCGTCTTGCGGAAATTTCTCCTCCAGATAGGCCGTGGCATCCAGCCCCGGATAGTTTTTCAAGGACAGATCGGTTCCGTACCAGGCGGAACAGGCGTTGATGATATAACCGAAGGTGGACACCAGACAGACTCCGGTCACGATGCCGGTGACATACAGTCTGCGGGAGCGATGCAGCAAAAAGCGCATCAATATATAAGCCATGCAGATTCCAAACAGGGTGAATGCCTGATAAGTCAGTTTAAACATGGTATTGGCCCGGGCAAACCCTTCCTCATAAATGTCCCGCACATAGATCAGTTCCGGAATCACCACCAGCCCCATGGCACACAGGGCAAGACCTGCGATATAGAGATCCTGCAGACTCATTTTACAGAAAATACTGCGGAAACGTCCCATATCTCCCCGTTTTTTTATGGCCACTGACGTCACGCTGACCAGAAATACCAGACACATGACAAAGGGCAGCCCCCACACCACAGCCAGCTGTTTTAACGAACTGTGGTTTTTTGCCAGTGCGATTCCCGATACCATAGTCTGAAAGCTAAGGGTAAAGGGAAGCGCCGCCAGGGTAGACAACAGGAATATCCAGATCCCCTGCAGAAAACTCTTCCCTACCGCGTATTTCCATGAAAAATCTCCTTCCCAGAGATTACGGCAAACCACCACCGCCAGAATCACCACCAGATAGATGGCAAAATCCCAGTAGTTGGTAAAATGAAAGATGCCGGTAAAAAGGCCGAACAGCAGGATGTGAATCTGCAGGAAATCATGCATTATCCGCTGTTTTAAGCTCATGCTCTTTCTTTTTGCCGCGGTCACCACCGGCCTTTTCATAAAGGCATACGTCATCCCCACCACCAGCAGCACAAACATCAGATTGACCACATGGGCGTGCAGATCCCCCAGCACAAAGGAATAGGCCGGGAATTCGTGGATCGTTTTATCATTTCCTTCCGGATAATAGCCGATATAGCGGGTGGAATTGGGAAACCAGTAGGTATAATCCCTGTCGTGTCCCAGAAAGCCCCGCAGCCACTTCAGAAGATGGGCAGCCAGTACATAATGCATATTACCCGCCATGGAGACGGCCATTCCCGCCAGAACGCCAACGGGGGCCGCGACCCGGGAACGCCTCCTTTTACTCCTGTCCTCCCAGATCTGGCGCACCAGGGCAAAGGGCAGCACAAAGGCCAGCGCGGCCACCAGCGTTCTCATCACATGGTACGTCTCCTGGATCCTGGTAAAGGTCAGCTTCGTAAGGAAGACGGCAAAATACTGTCCGCCGTAATAATAGTTGATGGCTTCTCCGCCGTACCAGATGTCAGGAGCCGGCAGCTGCGTACTGCGCATCATGGATGCCATAAAACCATAATCCATGAATTTTTCCGTTCCGTAAGCCTCCGCATGAAACGCCGCCAGGTAAGTCCAGCCAAGAAACAGCAAAAGGAACAGAACTTCCTCGCCGATGATCAGATATCCGTTCTCCCTTGTCAGCCAGAAAACGCTTTTGCCCTTCTTCAGGCGATACCAGAATATTACGATATTCAGCAGGATACCGCATACCGCGACGCCGATGCAGGAAGCCGGCGTGAAGGGAAGGATCCCCGCGCAGACCAGCACCCAGAGAAAGAAGCCCGGCAGCGCCACCCCCAGTACTTTGGAAAACAGCCATCCGCCGTCTCTGAAATTTTGAAACACGATCCTGGAAAGAGGCATAAAAGCTGCGCCCAGTATCAGCAGCGTTCCCCACCAAATCAAACACGTGCCCATGGCAACCTCCTACACTTTTCGATACTTTTTTCGCAGATACCAAAACTCCGCCAGGGCGTTTTTGCCCATCCGGCAGATTTTGATAAAATTAACGGAATTTTTTCCCGCCTGACGCGGACGGAAGGTAATGGGATAATAACGAACCGTCCGGCCGCTTTTTTTATAAAGAACGCTGATGATCACATTGGACAGATGATAATGCTTCGGCACCAGCTTCAGGATTTTTTCCAGTTCCGCCGCCCGCATCAGACGAAAAGGCGTATTGATATCTTCCATACAGACGCCAAACATCATCGCGACAATCAGCTTCAAGGTTTTTGTCACCAGAATCCGGTCCCATCCGTCCTGACGGTGCCTTCTGGATCCAAGCAGCAGACCGGCCAGCTCCCGGTCCGCCCACAGCGGCCAGAACTCCTCCGGCAGCGTCTGCCCGTCAGAATCCGTCTGGAAGATATAATCGGCGCCGTGGCTGACGGCGTAATGATAGCCAAAGAGAACCGCCGCACCGTGTCCGCCGTTTTCCTTGGTTACAGCCACCAGGCGGGGACAGGTCTTTTGCAGATGCCGGGCAATGTTCAGCGTATGATCCTTGCTGCCGTCATCCACCAGCAGCAGCCGGGAATCCTCCCCCGTCTTATCCACGATCGCATGCCACTGCCGGATCACCGTCTCGATATTTTTTTCCTCGTTGTATGCCGGAATGACAATCCACAGATTTTCCCTTCCTGATTTCTTCATTTTCATCCTCTCATATTTCTGCCCTGACCTTCAAAAGGCTGTTGCCTGCGGCAACAGCCTTTTTTGCTACTCATATCTGATTTTCAGATAACTTTTAATCTCTTCCACACACTTTTCAAATCCCAGCTTGCCGCTGTTCAGACACAGATCATAGTTTCTGGCATCGCTCCAGTCTCTGCCGGTATAATGGCGATAGAAATCCCCTCTGTACTTGTCTACCTTGGTGATGTATTTTTCCATTTCCTTGGGAGTCATGCTGTTGCGCAGCATGGCCTGTTCCAGACAGAATTCCCGATCCGCGTGTACAAACACACTGGTCACATTGTCAAAGTTGCGCAGCACAAAGTCCGCACACCGGCCGATGATCACGCAGGACTCCTGACGGGCCAGCTGCTTGATGATTTTGGCCTGATAATTAAAAAGGTTATCCTTGGAAACGAAACCGTCGCTTTCCGGATTAATCAGATCACCACTGTATACTTTTTTCGTCAGCTTCTGCAGCAGACCGATATCCAGCCGCTCATCGGACTTGCCGAAGAGCTTTTCCGATATGCCGCTGTCTTCCGACGCCATCTTCAGGATCTCCCTGTTATAGCAGTGAATCCCCAGATCGCGCGCCAGCATTTCTCCGATGGTTTTTCCGCCGCTCCCATACTGTCTGGCTATGGTAATTACAATATTTTCCATACTGTTTCCTCCCGGCTATTCGCCCAGATATGCTTTTTTCACCGATTCATCATTCATCAGATCCCTGGCGTTTCCGGAAAGGACAAAGTTTCCGGTCTCCAGCACATATGCCCGGTCCGCGATACTTAAAGCCTTCTTGGCATTTTGTTCCACCAAAAGCACCGTGGTGCCGCTGGCGCTCACCGACTGAATGATATCAAAAATTTCATTTACCAGGATGGGGGAAAGTCCCATGGAAGGCTCATCCATGACGATCAGTTTGGGATGGGACATCAGCGCCCGCCCCATGGCCAGCATCTGCTGCTCTCCCCCTGAGAGCGTTCCGGCCAGCTGATTCCTTCTTTCTTCCAGTCTCGGGAACCGCTCATACACCATCTGAAGCGTTTCCTCCACCTCTTTTTTATCATTTCTGGTAAAAGCGCCCATTTTCAGATTCTGATAAACTGTGAAGTCGGCAAATACTCTTCTCCCTTCCGGCACATGGGCCATGCCCATGGACACAATCTTGTGGGCCGGCATATGGGTAATATCTGTCCCTTCAAAAGTTACTGTTCCGCTTTTTGGAGCAATCAGTCCCGTGATCGTATGCAGGATGGTGGTCTTTCCCGCTCCGTTGGCGCCGATCAGCGCGATAACCTCGCCCTGATTCACCTCAAAAGAAACTCCCTTGATGGCCTGAATCACGCCGTAATAGACTTCCAGGTCTTTTATCTCCAGCATTGCCATGCGTTTTTTCCTCCTATTCTCCCAGATATGCCGTGATGACATCCGGATTATTCAGAACTTCGCTGGTATTTCCCTGGGCGAGAACCTCCCCGAAATTCAATACCGTCAGCTTTTCACAGATACCGGACACCAGTTTCATATCATGTTCGATAAGGAGAATGGTCATTTTGAATTTCTCCCTCACAAACTGTATGGTTTCCATCAGTTCTTTCGTCTCATTGGGATTCATACCCGCCGCCGGCTCATCCAGCAGGATCAGCTTAGGTTCTGTCGCCAAGGCCCGTGCAATCTCCAGTTTTCTCTGTTTGCCGTAGGGCAGATTCGCCGCCTGGTACTCCGCCTCTTTTTCCAGGCCGAACACACTTAAAAGCTCCATCGCCTTCTCGTCCATTTCCTTTTCCACCCGGCGGTACCGCGGCAGACGGAAAATCCCTTCCACCGTCGTATAATGGTGTTTGTTATGAAGACCTACCTTTACGTTGTCCAAAACCGGCATATCCTTAAACAGCCGGATATTCTGAAAAGTTCTGGCGATCCCTGCTTTGTTGATATCGATGGTCTTTTTCCCCGTGATGTCTTCTCCGTCCAGCCGGATGATTCCTTCATCCGGTTTATACACACCGGTGAGCAGATTAAAGATGGTGGTCTTCCCTGCTCCGTTGGGTCCGATCAGCCCGTACAGTTCTCCCTCTTCGATGTCCATATTTACCCCGTTGACCGCACGGAGACCTCCAAAGGAAATGCCCAGATTTTTCACATCCAATAATGCCATTTTCTTATGCCTCCTTTGCCGTCTTTTTCTTCTTCAGCATCCGTTTCAGCGAATGCTTTTCCCGCCACTCCAGCGCTTTTGGCGCCCAGTTAAAGAGCATCATCAGGATCAGGACAATGGCATAGATCAGCATCCGGTAATCAGAAAGACCGCGCAGCAGTTCCGGAAGCAGCGTCAGGATGACGGCTGCAATCATGGAGCCTCTCATATTTCCGATTCCGCCTAATACCACAAATACAAGGATCATAATCGACATATTATAACCGAAGTTTTTCGGCAGCGCCGTCAGCGTGGACAGGTTATGGGCATAGAGCACACCTGCAGCGCCAGCAAGAGCCGCTGAGACGGCAAATGCCATCAGTTTGTATTTCGTGATGTTGATTCCCACGGATTCCGCTGCGATCCGGTTGTCACGGATTGCCATGATCGCCCGTCCGTCCCGGGAATGTACCATATTCAGGATGATAAACAATGTGATCAGGATCAGGATAATTCCGATCAGGAAGGTAGAGTCCTGAGGCGTTCCCGTGATGCCCTGAGGGCCGTTGATGATTACCTCTCCCTCCGGCTGCAGATTCAGGGAAATGGAATCTTGGGTGGAAAAATGAAATCCCGCCGCGTCTTTTCCTATATAAAGAACATTGACCAGATTTTTGATAATCTCCCCGAAAGCCAGCGTCACGATAGCCAGGTAATCGCCTCTTAAACGGAGCACCGGAATCCCGATGAGGATTCCAAAAATACCGGCGACCAACGCGCCAAGAAGCAGCGCCAGAATGAACCGTACCAAGGAAACCGTAATCACATTTTCCATACATTTCGAAAAAAACGCGCTGACGAAAGCGCCGACACACATAAATCCGGCATGCCCCAGACTCAGCTCGCCTAAGATTCCCACAACCAGATTCAAAGACAACGCCAAAATCACGTAAACGCAGAGGGGCACCAGAAGCCCTTCCATCAGACTGGAAAGGTTCCCCGTGCTCAAAAGCAGCTGTACGATGACGAACACGCCAAGTACGATGCCATATGTGATCATATTACTTTTTGTCTGTTTACTAAACTTTTTCACCTTTCTTCCCCCCTACACTTTCTCCTGAATTTTCTTGCCCAGAATACCGGTAGGTTTCACCAGCAGAACGATAATCAGCACCGCAAACACAATGGCGTCCGCCAGCTGTGATGAGATATAGGCTTTTCCGAGAATTTCAATGATTCCCAGCAGGATGCCGCCGATCATAGCTCCTGGAATCGATCCGATGCCGCCGAACACTGCCGCCACAAAGGCTTTGATGCCGGGCATGGAACCGGTGTAGGGATTCAGGGACGGATAGGCGGAACAAAGCAGTACGCCCGCCACTGCCGCCAGGCCGGAACCGATGGCAAAGGTCAGTCCGATGGTTTTATTGACGTTGATACCCATCAGCTGCGCCGCTCCCTTGTCCTCGGAAACCGCCAGCATGGCCTGTCCGGATTTTGTTCTGTTAATGAACAGGGTAAGGCCGATCATAATGACGATACAGGAAAGAATCGTCACAATCGTTTCACCGCTGATGGTCAGCTTGCCGCCAGCCAGCGTCAGCGCGGGAACCGGAACCACCGAATGGAAGGATACCGTGTTGGCGCCAAAGATCAGCAGCGCCAGATTCTGCAGCAGATAGCTGACGCCGATGGCCGTGATAAGAACTGCCAGCGATGAGGATGCATTCCGCAAAGGCCGGTAGGCAACCCGCTCGATCACCACGCCCAGTACCGTACAGCATACTACTGCAACCAGTACGCCAAGAAGCGGAGGACATCCGAAACTGGTGGTGGAAATCAATGCGATATAACCGCCGACCATGATTACATCACCATGGGCAAAATTAAGCATTTTCGCTATGCCGTATACCATGGTGTAACCCAGGGCAATGATCGCGTAGACACTGCCAAGGCTGATGCCGTTAATCAAATAGGATAAAAAGCTCATAGCACACCCCTCTGTCGTATATTTTTCATAATCTTATATATTATACCCTGTACCCTGTCTCTTTTCAAGACAAAAAATTATGTGCTATGACACCAGATACTCCTTTTCCCGCAGCGCTTTCTCCACCAGATCCAGAATTTCCTCGCTTTTTGCCGTCACAGTATGATAATGGTAGCCCGAGGTCACATTGAGAAGGGGACTGGATTTGCCGCTGCGGATTCCCTGGATCAGCTCTTCTACCTCTCTTCTGGATCCGATATCCAGATCCGCCTGCAGTTTTCCATAAACCTTATGATTGACAAAGACGTCCATCACCCTGCCCCCCAGATCCACGATAGCATACAGTTCGTCCACGATATCCTCGTTTGCATGGCACACTTTGAAAACCCTGCTGGCTCCCGAATCCGAACGGCAAAGATATCCTCTGTTGGTCGATACGATGGGGAAGCCCGCCGCCCGCAGCAGGGCGATATCCTGCACGATCACCTGTCTGCTCACATCAAACATTTCCGACAGGCTGCTGCCGGACACCGGGTGTCCGCCGGATTGTATCACCTTTATGATCTTATTTCTTCTTTCCTCACCATTCATCGCTTTCCCTCCGGATCTTTTCTATTTCAAAGTGCATGGAGATTTTTCATGGAGATGTCCAGGATCGGGGCCGAATGTGTCAGCGCACCGCTGGAGATGAAGTCCACTCCCGCATCCAGATACCGGCTGATATTCTCCCTGGTCACATTGCCGGAACACTCTGTCTGCGCTCTGCCGCCGATCAGTTCCACCGCCTTTTTCATAGTGTCGGGATCCATGTTGTCCAGCATGATAATATCCGCGCCGGCTTCCACCGCTTCCTTTACCATATCCAGGTTTTCCACCTCGATCTCGATCTTTCGCACAAAGGGAGCGTACTCTCTGGCCATATCGATGGCTTTCTTCACGCCGCCGGCCGCGCCGATATGGTTGTCTTTCAAAAGTATGCCGTCGGACAGGTTGTACCGGTGATTGCATCCGCCTCCTACTTTCACCGCATACTTTTCAAACACCCGCATATTCGGCGTGGTTTTTCTTGTGTCCAGCAGCTTTGTTTTGCTTCCCTTCAACAAAGCGGCGACACTGTTGGTGTAGGTGGCGATGCCGCTCATCCGCTGCAGATAATTTAACGCCACTCGCTCCCCTGAAAGAAGCACCCGGATGTCCCCTGTGACGACGGCTATTTTCATGCCTTTTTTTACCGGATCACCGTCTTTTGCAAAAGCTTCTGTCTGTGTGTTCTCATCCAGCAGCTCAAACACCCGGCAGAAGACATCGATCCCCGCCAGGATCCCGTCCTGCTTGCAGATCAGATCCACCTGTCCCTCACAGGGTTTTGGCATCACTGCATTGGTGGTAATATCCTCGCTGGTAATATCTTCCCGCAGCGCCTGCAGGATCAGCTCATCCGCATTTAGCTTCATGGTAATTGGATTGTTCATGGTGTCTTCTCATCCTTTCCGTTTCTTGTTCAATGGATCTTCGATAATCTTCTTTTATCTTATCATAATCGCTGTAAAGGGAAAGATCCAGTTCTTCCCATACTTTTTTATCTTCTCTGACGCCGGAAATTTCCGATTTAATTTTCGCAGCGCATCGTTTGGCGAAGACCAGGCTCTCCAAAAGAGAATTGCTGGCCAGGCGATTGGCCCCATGGACGCCGTTGCAGCTGGTCTCCCCCACCGCATAAAGCTGCTCCATGGAAGTCCGGCTGTCCCGGTCTACCCAGATACCGCCCATGAAATAGTGCTGGGCCGGCACCACCGGGATGCATTCCTTCGTCACGTCATACCCTTCCTCCAGACATTTCTGATATATGTTGGGGAAATGGCTTTTGATCTCTTCCTGTGGAATGTGTTCCATGGAAAGCCATACGTAAGGTTTGTGATCCAGTTCCATCTGTCTGCGGATAGCCGCGCTTAAAAGGTCTCTGGGAAGCAGTTCATCCACAAACCGCTTATGCTCGGCGTTATAAAGCACCGCTCCTTCTCCCCGCACAGATTCGGAGATCAGAAATCTGCGGCCCGGTTTTTTGGAGTAAAGGGTGGTGGGATGGATCTGGACGTAATCAATATTCTCCAGACGTACCCCGTGTTTTAAGGCCACGGCCAGACCGTCTCCCGTCAGATGGGGGAAATTGGTGGAATGCTCGTACAGTCCGCCTACGCCGCCGCAGGCCAGCACGGTCTCCTTGGCCTGTACCGTCACCAGACTGCCGTCCCTTCTGCGGCAGACCGCCCCGTAGCAGACATTGTCCCTGCAGACCAGATCCACCATTGTGGTATGCTCCAGGATCGTAATGTTATCCCTCTTTTTCACCTGCGCCAGCAGCTTTTCCGTGATCTCCCTTCCGGTAATATCCTCATGAAACAGGATTCTCGGTCTGGAATGTCCCCCTTCCCTGGTGAAGGCCAGATCCCCGTTTTCTCTTGCAAACTCCACGCCGTATCCGATCAGATCTTTTATGATCTCTCTTGAGGAACGGATCATAATATCCACCGACTCTTTTCGGTTTTCATAATGGCCGGCTTTCATCGTATCCTCAAAGTAGCTGTCGTAATCCTCTTCCCCCCGCAGCATACAGATACCGCCCTGAGCCAGAAAAGAATCGCTGTTTTCGATTTCATCCTTGGTGATCATTAAAATTTTTTTGTCCCGCGGAAGATTCAGCGCCCCGAAAAGGCCGCCCACTCCTGTGCCCACAATGAGAATATCCGTATTCATCTTTTTTCACCCTCCTTTGCCTGTGCCAGCCGCAGCATGGCGTCCAGCGGTTTCTTCGACTTTTCCGCAAGCTCTTTGGAAAGAACCACCTCGTTCTCCCCGGTTTCCAGCACGCGGATGATATTTTCCAGCGAATTTTTCTTCATATCGGCACAGCACATAGGGCAGGAGGGCGTATAAAACTTTTTATCCGGATTTTTCTGTTTCAGTTCATACAGCACGCCCTCTTCCGTACAGATGATAAATTCATCGCAGCTGCTGTTCGACGCATAAGAAATGATTTCCGATGTACTGCCGATGAAATCCGCCATTTCCAGCACCTCTTTTTTACATTCCGGATGAGCCAGCACCAGGGCGCCCGGATGAGCGTCCCTGGCCTTTGCCACATCTGCGCTGGCAAGGGACGCATGGACAGGACAAAAGCCTTCGTTAAAAATAAATTCTTTTTCCGGAAGGAGAGCGGCAATATGCCGTCCCAGATGTTCGTCCGGGATAAAACAGATCCTCTTTTGGGGCAGCGCTTTGACAATTTTCACTGCATTGGAAGATGTGACGCACACATCGGCGCAGGCTTTTAACTGCGCCGTGGAATTTACGTAGCATACCACCGCCACATCCTCCGTAGTTTCCTTTATCTCCTTTATTTTTTCCGGCTGCGCCATATGGGCCATGGGGCAGTCGGCTCCGATGTCCGGCATCAGTACCGTTTTTCCCGGGTTCAGCGCCTTTGCGCTTTCTCCCATAAAAGACACGCCGCAAAATACCAGCGTCTTTTCTTTAAGGCTGGATGCCAGCCTGGCCAGATAATAGGAGTCGCCAATATAATCGGCCGCTTCCTGTACTTCCTCCGGCACATAATAGTGAGCCAGGATCGCGGCATCCTTTTCTTTTTTCAATGCCTGTATTTTTTCCATCTGATTCATCATCAGTCCTCCTGTTATAATCCATATTGCTGACCATTATAGCACGAGTCTTTTCAACTGACAAGACAGATGTAAATTTACAGTAAACTTTTTGTAAGATTACCAGAAAGCGCGGATGTAGCAGAAAACGAATTTTCGTATTCCTTTTTGCTGCCGCGCCAGAAAGCGGCAGGTTTCCCGATACAGCTCCCATACGCAGCGCCGCTGCTTTCTGGACGGCCTGCCTGCGCCATAGGCGGCCTGCAGAGCCGCCTGCTGTCCCAAAAGCGCCTGCTGCGGGGAAATCGACGGTATCACGTTACCAAGCGCGTTCACGAACTCCTTTTCCTGTCCGTCATATTCTTTCAGAAATCCGGCAAAATGCAGCGCTTCTGTCATACGGACATAGAGCCGCTCTGCCCGCCATCCAGGATAGCGTCTGCGCATCCGGATCCTTCTGACCGACAGCAGCTTCCAGACAAGCGCGGCAAGAAGAAGCGCCGCCAGCGCCCCCGGCAGAACCAGACGCAGTCCTTTCAAGGAACCAAGTCCTGCGCTTCCAGCTGACCTTTGCTCCTCTTCCTCCCTGTCCGGCGTCCTTTCCGGCTGCCGCTCCGGCGTGGGCGAAGCCGTCTGTACCTGCGGGATTTCTTCCTGCGCCGTCTCCTGGATGCCCGACAGCGGATTTTCCGGATTTGCCACTACGCTGCCCGGCGGTGTGGCTTCTACCACTGCCCACCCCTGCCCCGGCAGATAGATCTCCACCCAGGCATGGGCATTCTCATCGGTCAGCACCGCATGAAAGTTTTCTCCATCCTGCGTAAATTCCGATGGCCTGGCAATATAGCCGGAGGCGTAACGGGATGGGATCCCGTATATCCGATACATTAAAGCCGCCGCACAGGCAAAATGCTGACAGTAGCCTTCTCCTTTCTCGAACAGGTAATATTCTATGGTATCCCGGCCCAGGGGTACCTGTCCCGGCGTCCGGCTGTAGACCATTCTCTCCTGGATCAGCCGCAGCACGTGATCCGTGGCGCTTTCCGATTCCGTCAACGGATTCTCCCCGCACAGCTGCATGATCTGCGGCAGGCTGCTTACCGGAACTTCCATATAATGTTCCGCCGCATACTGCCGGTAATGCCCGTCGCCTTCCTCTCCCCCCGGAAAAGAAGCATCCACAGTCAGCCAGGGGCTGTCCGGGACGGTCAGATCACGCGTCTGTAAAGACAGCTGCGGCTCTTTCTCATCCAAAAGGCAGGTGAAAGCCAACGGCTCTTTTTCTTTTTCCTCATCAGCCTCTTCCCAGGAATCCCCCATGTAACGGCTTCCCGTAAAGTTCTTCAGATATAACGTCTCTTTGGGGATTTCAGAGACAGCCACCTCCAGCCGTTCCTGACCAGTTGGTCTTTGGTTGCCGCGGTTCACCGTTCCTTTCTCCTCTTTCCCGGCGGTCAGATCCACCAGCTGATGGATCTGCTCCTGAAGAGACGCGGACAGATCCATCAGCCCTTCCACACTGCGGGCGCTTCCCCGTTCCAGCGCCGGTATCAGAGCCAGGAAAACACCCAGCGTCAGCAAGGCTCCCGCCAGTTCGCCCCGTATTCCCAGATCCCGTCTGTGACAGCCCGCTCCCAGAACCCATGTCCCGATATGAAAGGCCGCCAGAAGACTGATTTCCGCCAAATCCAGTTTCTGCCCCAGCAGCGGCCCAAGGAATACCATCGGGATGGAAATGATGAAAAACAAACCGGTCATCCGCAGTACATAAGTCAGCAGATATAAAAAGAGACTGCAGACTGCAGCAAACAGAATCACCGCTGCGGTCATATCTTCCTTCGCCAGATCCCAGATGTCTCCCTTCGCCGTTTCATAAAAAAAGCGCGCCTGGCGGGGCGCCTCTGACAAACACCGCCACAGCCAAAAAAGGCCGGCCGCCGCCAAAGGCCAGGAAAGAAATCTCCCCTTTCCTCTCGGCACGCCAAGAAGCCACAGGATCAGGCAGACCGCCGCCGTGGCCGCGGCAGCTTCCTTCAGCCTGAAATCAAGAAACAGAACAAAATCCAAGGCATACAAAACTCCTTCCGCTCCGCACAGATAACAAAGGAACAAAAGGATCTGCGCCCCGTACCCTTTTTTGATTTTTCCAACGTTTTCTCTATAAAACCGGATCCCTGTATCCTGTATTTTGTTCAGACTTCATCCCTCCTCGCTGCGTTTTGGCAGTCTTCCTGCGTATATTTTCTGACCAGTTCTTCATTCCGGTATAATTCCAGATTCAGATTGAGCCGTAAAAGATTTTCCCCCGGACGCCAGATCCGGTAAAGCTCCTCCTTTAGATCTTTCGAAACGTTTTTTGGATTGACACTGCCCGTGGTGATTAAAAGATTTTTTATCATACTGCGCATTTCATCGGGACGCTCCACAACCTGGCTGACCATATTTCCGGTATCCGCCGCCCTCCACCAGACGCGGTGTATCATTTCCCAGCGCACCAGTTCTCTGGAAACAGCCGCCGCCAGTTCCCAGAATGCATCCATGCGGTAGATATCCTCTTTCGCGTCCGAAGAAAGATCCAGAAAAAAATCCACCAGTTTTTTCTTCTCCGCAGCATATCTGCGGCTCATAAGCTGATCCATCCGGGCGCTCAGTTTCCAGTGAATGTCCCGCATATTATCTCCCGGCTGATAAGACCGGATCTGAAAAATCTCCGGAGGCTGATCCCCCGGCCGGTCCGGCTGACTGTAATCACCAGGCGTATTCCCCTGGGGAATGACAGAGCGCAGGTCAGCGATTACCATATCCGCACGGGGCATCACCAGCAAGTTTACCTTTTCCCCGCAGCAGCGTTTTCTGGAAAACAAGGCAAGATAATCCCACACTCGGATTTGCTCTGTGCGGATCTGCAGCACGCCGCAGTAATCCGAGGCTACATAGAAACCTGCCTTTTTCTCTTTCCTGCCTGATACGTTTCCTTCCAAAGATTGGGCGAAAATCTCCTGCTGCCGGCAGTTTCCATAGGAAATCCGCACCTGAAAACGCAGCAAAGGAAGCCAGGAACGGTTTTTCACCAGCACGCTGCCCCGGGCCGTCTCCCCCTTTTCCACAGTATCGTTCTCCAGCGCCAGAGAAACTTCCACTCTGGATGCGATGTACCAGGTATACAGCCACAAAATGAGCAGCAGCCCAATCTGAGCCATGAAAAAAATCATCAGACTTTCCAATTGATAAACGCCTGCCAGATAGAAAGTTGTCAGCAAAAAAAGAATACAGATTACCCGGCGCATTCAGCCTTTCCTCCCCAGCGCCGGTTTCCTGGTATGCGTCAGAATATCCCGGATCACATCGTCCACACTTTGTCCATCCACCTTGGCTTTCACACTCATGAGAACACGGTGGCGGACTACCAGCGGAAACTGTTCCGCCACATCAGCCGGAGAGACGAAATCATTTCCCGACAGCCAGGCAGCGCTGCGGGCCATCTTCACCAGGGCAATGGTGGCTCTGGGGCTGGCGCCGGCTTCCAGATAACTGTTGTTTCTGGTGGCCGTTACCAGACTGACGATATACTGATAGACGGCGTCATGGACGTATACCTGCTGCGCCTCCTGCTGCATCTCCAGTAGTGTCTGCATCCCCAAAAGTGGACGAAGCCCGTCTGTTCTGCCTCCTTTTGCCACACCTTTCGCCATGGCCAGTTCACTGTTAAAATCCGGATAACCGATGGTCATGCAGATCAAAAACCGGTCCATCTGAGCCGGCGGCAGCATCTGAGTTCCCGCAGAACCCAGCGGATTCTGGGTGGCAATCACAAAAAAGGGGGACGGTACCTGTCTTGTCACCCCGTCCACCGTCACCTGCCGCTCCTCCATCACCTCCAAAAGAGCAGACTGCGTCTTCGGCGAAGTCCGGTTAATCTCGTCTGCCAGGAGAAGATTGCAGAATACCGCTCCCGGCTGATAGACAAATTTCTGCACATCCTGGCGATACAGGGAGAATCCGGTAAGATCCGAGGGCAGCACATCCGGTGTGAACTGTACCCGTTTCCAGTCCATTCCCATCATTTTGGAAAAGGCCAGCGCCAGCGTGGTCTTTCCCACGCCCGGTATGTCTTCCAGCAGCACATGACCCCCTGCCAGCAGCGCAGCCATGATTTCTTTTGTTATTTCTTCTTTTCCCAAAATAACCCGGTTGGCCTCCTCAAGAACCTTCCAGGCTGTTTCTCTGTATATACTCATAACAGACCTCCTCTACGCTATACTATCTTTGACTTTGCCGGGAAGGTCAATAGATAAAAAATAAATTTTTTGTAAAAAAATACGGGCCATGCGCAACGCATGTCCCGTATCTGATTTTTTTACTGCAGTTCTACATACTCACCGTTCTGGATCTGCAGTACCATGGGAGCTTTTTCCGGCTCGCCGTCTGCCGTCCATTTGATTTCCGGTGAAGTTACACCGCTGTAGGTAATTTCCGTCATGGCAGTCTTCAGACCGTCGCAAAGATCGGATGCACTCATATCCGGTGTGGCATCCATACTTTCCAGAGCCTGTTTCAGAATATAGATTCCGTCATAGGCATCTGCTGCGAACTGGTTGGGTGTTTCGCCATATTCTTCCTCGAAAGCGCTGACGAAGGTGCTGATCGCCTCATCCTCTGATGTGGGGCAGAAGGGAGCCAGGAACATCAGTCCGTCTGCCAGAGCCGGATCAAAGTTCTCCACATCCAGGATACCGTCCATACCGTCTACGCCGAAGAAAATCGGATCAAAGTTCATTCCCTGCGCCTGTTTCAGCACCAGAGATGCTTCCTGATAATAGAAAGGCATAAACAACAGTTCGGCGCCTGCATCCTTTGCTTTCTGCAGCTGTACAGAAAAGTCTGTCTTGTTATCCGCCGTAAACGCTTCCGCAGCCACAATCTCCAGCCCCTGATTCTTGGCCTCTGCTGAAAATGCTTCATAGATACCGGAAGAATACGTATCAGAGCTGTCATAGATCACTGCAATCTTGGTAGCCAGCTTATTCTCGCCGATGTATTTTGCAGATTCCAGACCCTGGCTGGGATCTGAGAAGCATACGCGGAACGCATTCTCATGCTGTACGCATTCTACTGCTGTTCCGGAAGGGGTCAGCTGGAACATATTGTCATTATAGGTCTCCTCTCCCACTGCAATACTGGGTGTGGAAGTAACGGATCCCAGAATCATCTGAACGCCCCAGTCCTTCAGCGTATTGTACGCGTTGACTGATTTTTCCGCATCGTTCTCATCGTCTTCAAACTGAAATTCAATCTGCGCGCCGTTAATGCCGCCTGCCTCATTGATCTCTTTTACGGCCATCTCCGCGCCGTGCTGTACCGCCAGACCATATACCGCCGTACTTCCGGTGGTGGGGCCGATGCCGCCGATTTTGAAGGTGTCTCCGCCGCCTTCACTGCTCTCGGCTTTTTTGCCGCCGCAGCCTGCCAGACAGGATACCGCCAGAACCGCAACCAAAGCAAGGCTTGTCAATTTTCTGAATTTCATAACCTGCTCCTCCTTTAAATATTGTATTCTGGAATATGATACCCTTTGCAGTTAGCTTTGTCAATCGGCTTTTGCAAGCTTTTTTGTTTTCAGTCTACATTCACCCAGATATTCCCCTCAGCGTTGCTCTTTACGCATGCTTTTACAAACTTCATGCCGTGAACTCCGTCCTCCACAGTGGGATAGGTATAGCTTTCCGGTTCTCTGCCTTCCAGTCTCGCAAGCAAATGCTCGCAGAAAGAATGATAGATATTGCCAAAAGCTTCATAATAACCTTCCGGATGGCCCGCCGGCAGCCTGGACAGTCTGCGGCTTTCCGGACACATATATTCCCGGTTTGCCGAGAGCGTCATCGTAGGGCTGTTGATTTTGGTATATTTTAAGATACCCGGCATCTCATGGCTCCACTCCAGGGAACCTTCCGTTCCGAAAATGCGGATTTTGATGCCGCATTCATATCCGATGGCGATCTGAGACGCCCAAAGCGTTCCGGTAATATTATCCCCGAAATCCAGCAGCACCGTCGTATTGGTCTCCAGCGGCAGATCCCTTGGATAGGTATCAAATCTGGCCAGCACTCTTTTGATGGTCAGCCCGGTGGACTGGGCGATCAGCTGCTCCAGATGGGTGCCGATATCTCCCGTACACAAAGAAGCGCCGATAATCTGCGGATCAAACCGCCATTTTGCCTGATCGGATTTTTCCTGTACCAGAGAAGAAATCACCCAATCCTGGGGATACTCCGCCACCACATGAAGGATCTCTCCGATCTTACCCGCTTTGATCATCTCTCTGGCCTGCCGGATCACAGCATAACCGGTATAGGTATAAGTCAGGCCAAACAGCAGGTCTTTTTCCTTCGCAATCTTTTCCAGTTCCTGCGCCTGTTCCAGGTTAAAGGCCAGCGGTTTGTCACACATCACATGCACGCCGTGCTCCATAAAGCATTTGGCGATTTCATAGTGGCTGACGTTGGGGGTGGTGATCACCACAAACTGAATCCCGTCTTCCCGCTTTGCCTCCTCTTCCGCCATCGTCCGGTAGTCGGGATAGATTCTGCTTTCATCATGAATATGCCATTTTCTTCCTGCTTCCAGGTTTTTCTGCGGATTTCTGGTAAAGCATCCGGCAGTCAGAACCGCCAAATCATCCATCTGTGCTCCATGACGGTGAACATCCCCGATAAATGCTCCGTTTCCGCCGCCAACCATTCCAAATCTTAATTCCATAAATTCCGTCCTTTCTTCTCTAAGTTTTCCGTAATTTTCTGTTGATAGTGCTAATCTTACTATAAAGTTTCTTATTTAAAATGTAAATATAAATAATTGCACAGTTTTTTATAAATATTGCTAAAAAACCGGGCAGCATAATGCTGCCCGGCAGAAATACCGTCATTTATTCATTGCCTGTCCGAATTAATAATTGTTCGCTTTGATCTGGAAATACGCCTGGGGATGTGCGCAGACCGGACAAACCTCCGGCGCCTGTTTTCCCACACATACATGACCGCAGTTGGAACACTGCCAGATCATATCGCCGTCCCTGGAAAACACCAGGCCGCCCTCCACATTGGCGAGAAGTTTCAGATATCTTTCCTCATGTTCCTTCTCAATCGCCGCCACACCTTCAAACAGATTAGCGATATCGTCAAATCCTTCTTCCCGTGCCTCCTTGGCAAAGGTCGCATACATGTCGGTCCATTCATAGTTCTCTCCGGCTGCCGCATCCTTCAGGTTTTCCACGGTGGGGCCCACCTTGCCGCCGTTTAAGATTTTAAACCAGAGTTTTGCATGCTCCTTCTCATTGGCCGCCGTCTCTTCAAAGATGGCTGCAATCTGCACGTAACCGTCTTTCTTGGCCTGGGAAGCATAATACGTATATTTATTTCTTGCCTGTGATTCTCCTGCAAAAGCCGCCTGCAGGTTCGCTTCTGTTTTGGTTCCTTTTAAGTCTGCCATATCAATTCTCCTTTCATTCTTTATAGCCTCAAACTATATATACACCATACGATATTTTCCAAAAAATTTCAATCTTTTCTGAACATTTTCAAAAAAAATTTTTTTTCATCTGAAAAACAAAAACCAGATGAGCAGGATCTGAAGGAACAGAATCAGCGGCACGCCCGCCATAAATTTCAGATGTTTTGTCTTATGGTGAAATCCAAACATACCTGCCAGCGCTCCCGGCGTCCCTCCGGCTACAGCCAGAAGCAGCAGCGTACTTTCCTGGATCCTCCATCTGCCCTGCCGCGCACGCCGTTTATCGATTCCGTAGACGGCAAATGTGACAAGATTAATGATCAGTAAATAAGCTGCTGCATAAATCATAGCTGTACTCCTTTGTTTATAATTAATTCACTTGTGGATTTCCACCCGACCTGTTACAATACACTGGACAGGAGGAACAAACGGTGTATTACTTTATCATAAATCCCCAGTCCCGCTCGGGAGCCGCTCTGGCGATCTGGCGCAGACTCGGAAAAATACTGACAGACAACCACATCCGGTACCATCGCTTTTTTACAAGGTACCGCGGACATGCCGCCGTCCTGGCTGCGCGTCTTAGCGATCATACCGGCTCCCGCGATGTGATCGCCGTCCTGGGCGGAGACGGCACCCTCAACGAAGTGATCAACGGACTGAAGGATCCGGCCCGCAGGACGCTTGCCTATATCCCCACCGGCTCCGGCAACGACTTCGCCCGGGGAATGGGAATGAAAACAGATTTCTCCCGCGGGATCCCGCCCCTTTTCCGTTCCGGAACGATCCGCAGACTGGATATCTGTCAATGTCAGACAGACCGGATTTCAAAAAGATTTGTCATCAGCTCCGGTCTGGGATTCGACGCGGCGATCTGTCATGAGGCGCTGCATTCTCCTCTGAAAAAAGCCTTGAATAAAATCCGGGCAGGGAAACTGACGTATACCTTTCTCGCGCTGCGTCAGCTCATTTCCTTTCATCCTTTTTGCCTTCAGCTGATCACAGATAACGGAAGGAAACGAACTTTCGAAAACGTTTATTTCATCGCCGCCATGAATCTGAAATATGAAGGCGGAGGCTTTCAGTTTTGCCCGCAGGCGTCAGCCGATGACGGCTATCTGGATCTGTTTTTGATCCACGGCATGTCAAAACTGAAGATTCTGCTGCTGCTTCCCACCGCCTTTTTCGGCCTGCACACCAGATTTAAAGGCGTTGAAATCATCCGCTGCCAAAAGGCAGAGTTTCTGGCAGACCGTGCGCTTCCGGTCCACATTGACGGAGAATCCGCCGGCGTATCTGCCAGGGTACGGGTATCTGTCTTACGGGAACAGCCCCGTATCCTCTCAGGTTAAAGCAGGCTGCCGGCAGACTTGCGGTTCCGCCGGTATACCAGGACTTTTAGACTAACACAAAGGAGTGATCATTTTGCGTCTTCTTCAAAAGTACAGACACGGTTTTATCGCATTGATTTACGCCATCTTTTATACCCGATGCTTTTATGCTCTGGAGCACCGGACAGACGTCACCTTTCATCTGATCCATACCCCTTTGGATCAGATGATCCCTTTTTGTGAATATTTCATCGTTCCGTATATTTTCTGGTTCGTATACATGTTTATCGCCATTTTGTTTTTTATCTTCATCAACCCCAGCCGCCTGGAATATTACCAGATGGTTTTAAGCCTGGGCACAGGAATGACTTTGTTTTTACTCATCTCATACCTGTATCCCAACATGGTGGATATCCGTCCCGATCATCTGGTTCACGGGAATCTGTTTACCGATGTAGTGATCCTTTTATATCACCACGACACACCTACCAACGTATTCCCCAGTATTCATGTGTTTAATTCCCTGGCGATTCATACTGCCATCGCCCGCTCGCAGATGCTGGAGCAGGATCAGTGGATCAAATGGGCTTCCCTTATTCTCACTCTGGCCATCATTGCCTCCACCCTCTTCCTGAAACAGCATTCCATAATAGATGTGCTGGGCGGCGCCGTGCTGGCATTGATTACTTATCTTCTCTTCTATCGAAGCAGATTCGTATCACGGCTTCCTAGTTGAAGCCGTAAATACGCTGCACAATCTTATAGGCAGTCACAGACAGACGCCTTCCTCCTCTTCCCGGAAGATTCATCGCTCTGCCAAGAAGACTGTGCCTGATCGAAAAATAATCTTTCCCATCTGCAGTCTTCAGATATTTCCAGAGCTCCTGTTTCTTTTTCAGATTTTCCTGCGTTCCGGAACGAAGGAGGATCACAGAAGAAACTGTCATGATCATGGTCAGCATATGCAGCATATAGCTTCTGGTATTTTTATGAAGATTTTTCGTCTCCGCCATGCAATCGATCATCATACGGTTGATCTTCAGCTGCTGATCCGCCCGTGAAATCATCACCTGCTCGTTGACGGACTGATCCTGCCGTCCGATGTAGTACCGGTAAAGATTCACATCCACATAACGCATACGTTTTACATGGGGAAGGGGCACGAAAGCCACCAGATTGTCCACATAAAAGGTATGCGCCGGGAGCTTCAGACCACACTCGCGCAGCAGTTCCGTACGGTAAATCAGGGAGTGCATCAGAAGATACTGGCTTTTCCCCAACGGTTTCACATCATCCCATCCGAAAATCCGCTCTTCGGGGAAGGTACCCGGATACCGCATGACCCTCTTGTTCTTTGCCCCTACCTTCTCGTACACATAGTTGCTGATCAGCATGTCCAGTGTCTCCGGCCCCCGCAGACACTCCCTCAGTACTTCCAGCACACGCAAAAAGGCCTCCTCGTTCAGCCAGTCATCACTGTCCACCACTTTAAAATACAGTCCGGACGCATTGGCAAGTCCTGTATTGACCGCCTCTCCATGGCCGCCGTTTTCCTGATGTACCACTTTAATGATATCCGGATATCTCTCCTGATATTCCTCCGCAATCCGGGCCGTGTCATCTTTTGACCCGTCGTTTACGATCACAATCTCCACATCGCTTCCGCCTTTCAACAGCGACTCGATACAATTTGCCATATAATCCTGTGAATTATAACATGGTACGGCTACTGTCAGCAGTTTCATCCTTCATTTCCTCCTGTATATTTTTCCTGTCCCAGCCGCAGGTGCAGATAAGAAGCATACGCGCCAAATGCAGCCGGAACCGGATAATGTTCTTCTGCGTTTTGTATATCGACAAACACCAGATCTTTTCTTGCCTTTCCCTCCAGCGCAGCTACCTTTACCAGATAGCCGCTCATCCTCCATTCCACATGGGAAAAAATATGTTTTGCCTCCGGGAGAGGCTGGATCCGCAGCGCCATCAGCCCATAGTCTTTCAGCACATGCAGCGCCTCCTCCTCGCAGAGGCGTCCTTCATAATTGGGAAACTCATACATGCCGGCCAGCAACCCCTTTTCAGGTCTTTGCCGCAGCGCCATATGATCCCCGTCCTGAATGACCAGAACGGTCTTTTCCTCAATCCGGCGTTTTTTCTCCTTTTTCCTGACCGGAATCTCATCGGTTCTCCCATGCAGATGTGCAAGACACAATTTTCGCAGCGGACAGGCTTCACATTTTGGCAGACCGTTGGGAAGACAGATCATAGCGCCCAGATCCATCAGCGCCTGATTAAACACACCCGGTTCTTCCACCGGCATGATTTCCGTCAGTTCCCGGCGAATCCGCTTTTTCGTCTGCGGTTTCAGAATATCTTCCTCGCTCTCCTGGATTCTGGATATAACCCGCAGTACGTTTCCATCCACCGCCGGTACGGGGACATCAAAAGCGATGGACGCGACCGCCCCGGCCGTATATTCTCCAATTCCGGGCAGCTTTTGCAGGCTGTCATAATCCCGCGGGAAATTTCCATGATACTCTTCCATGATTTTCACTGCCGCTTTCTGAATATTCCTTACCCGGTTATAATATCCCAGGCCTTCCCACAGCTTCAGCAGCCGGCTTTCCTCACACCTGGCGACATCCGCCACTGTGGGCAAGGCTTTGATAAAACGGTCAAAATAGGGCTTTACCGCTTCCACCCGGGTCTGCTGCAGCATGATTTCTGATATCCAGATATAGTATGGGTTCTTCTGCTCTCTCCAGGGCAGCTGTCTTTTATGCTCCTGATACCAGTTTACCAGAGGAACTACGATTTCATTCAAGTGCATTTTTTCTTTTCCTTCCTCTTGTTCTTTTGTGAAACCTAACTTATTATATCATGGAAATCTTGCCCTGGGAACGCCAAAAGTCATTGCAATCTTCCTCCTCTTTTTGTAAAATGAAAAGCAAATGAATAAAAAGGAGCGATTTATGGACAGCATTATTTTTGATGTGGACGGAACTCTCTGGGATACCACCCACGTGGTGGCCGACGCCTGGAACGAAGTCGTCCGTTCTGAGACTTCTCTTGATTTATCTATTACGCCTCAAAAGCTAAAAACCCTTTTCGGCAAAACCATGCCGGACATCGCAGCGATCCTTTTTCCGGAAGAGCCAAAAGAAAATCAGCTGCGGCTGATCGATCTGTGCTGTCAGAGAGAAGAGGAAGCGCTGCGAAAAAAAAGCGGCGCTCTCTATCCGCAGCTGGAATCCGTACTGACACAACTGGCGGCGCGCCTGCCTCTTTTTTTAGTCAGCAACTGTCAGGCCGGGTATATCGAAACTTTCCTTGACTGTACCGGATTTGCACCCTATATAACAGATCACCTCTGCCCCGGAGATACCGGAGAGGGAAAAGCCGAAAATATCCGCGAAATCATACGGCGTCATCATCTAAAGTCTCCCGTCTATGTGGGGGACACCGACGGCGACTACCAGGCCGTCAAATCTGCAGGCGATTCCATTCCTTTCATCTTTGCTTCCTATGGTTTCGGATTTGTGGAAAACCCGGATTACGTCATCACATGTCCCGCTGATCTTCTCAGCCTGCTTTGATTTTACTCCTATCACATGCCAAAAGGCAGTTCTGTGAAATTACAGAGCTGCCTCTTTTTTAATACAATTCATAGGGTTCCGTATAGAAACACACGATCGGCACATCTTTTGTGATAATGTCGTATACCGCTTCCGCCTTTTCATAAGGCATGTTGATACATCCATGAGAACCGCTGTACTTATAAATGGTTCCGCCGAAGGTTCCGCGCCAGGAGGCGTCATGCAGACCGATCCCGCCGTTAAAAGGCATCCAGAAATTCACATGGGACTGATAAGAGTAACTGCCGTCCGCACGTCTCTCTCCCCTTAAGATACGATCCTTCTCCTTGTAGGTCAAAGTGAAAATTCCCGGCGGCGTCCAGCGGTCGCTGGTCATTTTACCTGAAACAAAGGGCGAATCCACCACAACCTGTCCGTTCTGATAATAATACAAATGCTGCGCCGTCAAGTCGATCTCCACATAGGTATTACCGATTCCATTGTTTTCTGTGGATACTTCCCGCTGTGCATAAATAGGTTCCCTGCCCAGCTGAGAATTTTCCATCACATTTTTAAATAACTCCTCCACTTCCTGGGTCTGATTAATCTTCCAGCCGTAATCCCCGCCGCTGACTGTAATCTGCATACCGCTGGTAGTGGTAAACGGTCTGTCCTTTCCAGCCGTATCTACTCTGTCCGCCAGGCCGCTTACGTATTCTGTCGCTTTCGCCCGGATAGTAGCCTCATCCTTCACATAGTGGCCGTTCGCATCCTTCAAAAGCCAGTCACGAAGAATATTTCCGTCCAGAACCTCTTCTGACCCGTCCGGCAGCCAGTAATGAATGCTGGCCGTCATCAGGGAATTCAGCTCTTCCACTTCCGCATTCAGCGCTTCGCTGTCGCTTAACACTTCCGGCTCCGCATAGACGCCGCAGTCCTCCGCAGACAGCTGTGTCTGTCCTTCTGAAACTGCTTTTTTCACCGATTCAAACATGGCAGCCGTATCCAGCGCCGTTCCCTCTTCTTCGGGAATGATTTCAAAGTGACCGTTTTGGAAAGTGTACCAGGCGTTTACCGGATCTTCCATCTGATCCGTCTGCATCGGCCCCAGCTCCATCAGCTGTTCCTCCAGCCTTCCTTCATCATAGGTAATATTTTCCGCCACTTCATACTTTTTCGGATTGATATAACCGGTAATCCACAAGAAAGGATTTTGTTCCTCGCGAATCTTTTCCACGCTGCCGTCCGACGCATAGGCATAAGAAAAATCCTTCCCATCCAGGGAAGCCGAAACATCATTGCGGAAGTTCAGCTGTATACTGTATTCTTCCACATTTTTGCGGATCAGCTCCTCCGTCTGCTGCGCAGTCAGATCACCGCACTTGATATTGTTAATCTGCGTATTTGGGAAAAATTTGTCCCTGTAATAATAAGTTTTGTACCCGTAAAATCCTGCTCCTGCCAGAATCGCAATCCCTGCCAGAGAAAGGATAACCCGCCCGAGAATATTTTTCTTCTTTGGACTGGGCTGATCGATCTGATCCGATACTGCGATATCCCCTATGGTTTCCTGGACAATCTTGTCCATGGCAAGACTGATCCGATCCTCAAGATTATCCGTTTCATTTCCTGATTTTAATTCCTGCATTGACCTGTTATCCTCAAATTCTTCATTTCTCAACAAAATTCAACAAGCTACATTATAGCATAAAAAATTAAAAACATATACAAAAAGTTGAATTTTAAATTTTTTTCATATTTTTGTAAAAAACACGCGCTATAATAACAATATCAATTACAGTATGAGGTGAAAGAAGATGGAATATACTGAGATTTTTACTGGTCAATGCCCTGTTGACGCTTCCAAAGTGACCCATACCGTCACGTTTACCCAGAGTACCGATCCCCGTTTTGACGATACGGTGGAGGAATTCAAATGCAGTCGTGACTCGAAATGTGTAAAGTGCTCCGTCAACTACCGTTAACATTTTGAAGGAATATTTTAAAACATGAAAAAAATACTTGCTTTTTCAAAAAAACATGGTACAATGATAAAGCACGGGGCATTAGCGCAGTTGGGAGCGCGCCACACTGGCAGTGTGGAGGCCACGGGTTCAAGTCCCGTATGCTCCACTTAAAACTCTCTGTTTTTCGGAGAGTTTTTTTATTGTCTGTCATTTGCAAATATCATCAAAAAGGCTCTCCGCTATGGAAGAGCCTTTTTGTATTGGGAAAAGTATTTTTTGTTGCCTGTCAGTCAAACTGATGGTATTTTTCTTCAATGGAAGTCAACAGTTTTTCATCTGTCAGTCCGGTAATTTCACGAACCGCATCGCGAACTCCCATCTCACGGATTTTTGTCTGCAGTTCCACGCTCTGTTTATCCTCCGGATTATCATAACGAAGCGCCGCTGCCACACCGACGATCAGATGATCCACCGGCAATCCATATCCGGCGGCTGTCGTCAGCGGTTTGATCAGGCGGTCTGTGGGACTCAGCTTCCGAAGGGGTTCGCGTCCTACACGGGTCACATCGTCCTGCAGATAAGGATTTTTGAAACGTCCGATAATCTTCTGAATGTAAGCGCTGTGTTTCTGCGCATCAAAACCGTGCTTTTTGATCAGCCCATCGCCGCTTTCTTTCATAGCCGCTGATACAATGGCGAATATTTCATCATCAGCGATGGCCTTGTCGATGGTGGAAAGGCCTTTCCGGTTCCCCAGGTAAGCCGTTATGGCATGTCCGGTGTTCAGTGTGAACAGTTTGCGTTCCAGATAAGCTTCCAAATTGTCCACCACTGTCATACCCTGAATCTTGGGAATCTCGCCTTTGAATCCGCAGCGCTCCACATCCCATTCATGATAACTTTCCACTACCACATCGATAAAGTTTTCGCTCTTTACCGGCGGAACGATCCGATCCACGGCGCAGTCCGGAAAACCGATGTATTCATCGGCATATTTCTTTCCTTCTTCGCTCAAATGATCATAGACTGCCGCTTTCAGCTGAGAGCTTCCGCGAATGGCATTTTCGCAGGCAATGATATTCATATATTCTTTGACGCCCTGCTCCATACGCTTTTCAATGGCCGCCGCGATAGTCGGTGCGATACGGGGCAGGATCACCAGACCCACCGCCGTGGTCACCAGCTGCGACGATGCGATCTCATCCACCGCCTCCGGCTTTGTGGAATTGACGCCGCTGATGTCTTCGATTTTCTGATCGACACACTCTACGTCCATCACATGAACCGTATACGTCTTATCCTCGTTGATTTTATCGATCACTTTATCCACCACATCGGCAAATACCACATGATAGCCCGACTGGCTCAATAAAGCCCCGATAAATCCACGTCCGATATTGCCCGCTCCAAACTGAACTGCTTTTTTCATGTTTACCTCTCCTTTTAGCATCAGCCCAATGCTTTCATAATTTTATCGACATCCGCGTCTTTCTTCAGACTCTCCAGCAGATTTTCATCTTCCAGGCTTGCGGCAACTTTACCAAGAACCTCCAGGTGTTCGTCGCCCACACCGGCGATGCCGATCACCAGGTAAGCCTTCTCGTCGCCGAAGTCCACACCATCCGGATACTGCATGACTACGATACCCGTCTTTTTCACGGTTTCTTTCGCATCAGAGGTTCCGTGAGGGATGGCCACTCCCATACCCATATATGTAGTAACCAATTTTTCTCTGGCAACCATGGCGTCGATATAATTTTCATCCACATATCCCAGATCGCAGAGCAGACGTCCCGCTGCACGGATGGCAGTTTCCTTGTCCACGCTTGCCAGACCTGTTTTGATACCCTCTTTCACCAGTACGCCTGAGTTTGTTTCTTCTTTTGTATCTGAGACAGCTGTCTTGGTCTTTGCCTCTTCCGGCGCCGCCGTAGTGCTGCCGCCGTCTGCGCGCTCTTTCAGTTCCGCATACAAACTGTCCAGATTGGGATCCTGCAGGAAATTATCCAGCGTCACCAGTCTGGCCTGGGGAGCGCTTTTTGCCGCACGCTCTTTTAAGATATGCTGGCAAACCACCACATCGGCATCGGAGGGTACGTTGTCAACAGAAGTATTGGTAACCGTGATGCCCAGATTCAATGATTTGATCCGGTTTCTGAACTTCGTTGCGCCCATGGCGGAGGAACCCATGCCGGCATCACAGGCAAAAATGATCTTCTTGATATCTTCGGCGGCTACATCGGCTCCTGCCGGCGCGGCTGCATTCGCGATTCCCTTTGCTTCTGCCTTCATGCTGTCCTTTTGCTTCTGCGCTTCCTCCAGACTCTTGCTTCCAGCCATTTTAACAATGGGGGATGCTACCACAAAGGAAACGCCTGCCGCTATGATCACACCCAGGATGGTAATCAGCGTGCCTCCCTTTGGCGTCATGGACAGATAAGCGATGATCGATCCAGGGGAAGCGGGGCCTACCAGACCTGCGCCTGTTACGCTATAGAAAAAGATGGCACAGATATTACCAAGAATCGGCGCAATAATCACTACTGGGTTCATCAAAATATAGGGGAAATAAATCTCGTGGATACCGCCTAAAAAGTGGATGATGATGGCTCCGGGAGCAGAATCTTTAGTGGCGCGGTCTTTGGAAAACAGCCAGTAAGCCAGCAAAACGCCAAGACCTGGGCCAGGATTGGCTTCCAGCATGTACATGATGGATTTTCCGGCAGACGCCGCCTGCTCGATTCCAATGGGTGTAAAGATACCGTGGTTAATGGCATTGTTCAGGAACAGCACCTTGGCCGGCTCGATAAAGATCGCTGCCAGGGGAAGCAGTCCGTGATTTACCAGAATTTCCACACCATTGGAAAGGATTACCAGAATGGCGCTCATGAACGGTCCAATGGCATAGAAACCAAGAATCGCCATCAGCATACCGAAGATACCCACAGAGAAGTTATTGATCAGCATCTCAAAACCTGCCGGCATCCTTCCTTCCATGGCCTTATCAAATTTTTTGATCACGAAACCGGCCAGCGGTCCCATAATCATGGAGCCCATCAGCATCGGATAATCCGGCGCGCCTACGATCACGCCGACCGTAGCGATGGCGCCCATGATACCTCCTCTGTCGCCTCCGACCAATTTACCGCCTTGATACGCAATCAAAAGCGGCAGAAGATAGTTCAGCATCGGTCCATTGAGCCCTGCCAGCTTCTCATTGGGAATCCAGCCGTCTGCAATGAACAGTGCCGTGATAAGTCCCCAGGCAATAAATGCACCGATATTGGGCATAATCATTGCACTGAGAAATTTTCCAAAACGCTGTACTGCATTTTTCATGTGAATTTCTCCTTTCATCTCCTTTTTCTCTAATTATATTTTAATCAGAATTGTACATAAGAGCAATAAAATGATATGGTAATTTTGGCAGAAATACTAACTGACAAATGTATCTGCCATTTGTCATTGGGCAGAAAGTCCTGTATAATAGATACAGAGAAAATACAAAGGAGATCACCTATGCAGCTTACCGCCAGAGCCGGAGACATTATTCAGATTTTATTACGTTTTCCCCAGAACCATCCTGTGACTGTCGCTGTCATTTCCGAAGAACTGGGAATCAGCAGCCGTTCGGTGCAGCGGGAACTGATCACCGTGGAGCAATGGCTTGCAAAAAATCATTTCCGTCTGATCCGCAAACGCAGCGTGGGACTGATGCTGGATGAACCGGAGGAACGGCGAAAGGAACTTTTTTCTCTTTTACAGAGCCAAACGGCTGAACTTCCCGGCGTGGAAGACCGGCGGCACAGGCAGAATCTTCTCTGCCACTATCTTTTGTTCGCCGACGAACCGTTAAAGTCCATGTATCTTGCCGCCCAGCTGGGGGTTTCGGAAGGAACGCTCATGGCGGACCTGAACCAGCTGACTCCCTGGTTTGAAAAATATCATTTGCAGCTGAACCGCCGGCCCGGACTTGGAATTTTCCTGGAAGGCCCGGAGACCGCCAGACGCCAGGCGTCAGCTTCCTGCCTGTTCGACCAGGCGACATTACGTTTTGATCCGAATGAGGAAAGACAAACGGACGAGCCGGTCCGCCGTGACCGCATCCGTGACATCGATTATGCCATCGTCAGTAAGGTGAGCGCGATCCTGTCTGACTGTGAAAAGCAGCTGCGGCTGCATCTTTCTGACAACGAACACCTGCGGCTGTTAATCTATCTTTCGCTGACGGTTTATCGGATGCAAAAGGGCTGCTTTATTCCAGAGGAAGAAAGCATTTTCTCTCAGAAGTCCATGGAACCGGAATATGCCATCGCCGACTACATGGCCCGCCTTCTGCGCCAGCATTTTAAGCTGCCCAATATGATTTCCGAGACGGGATATCTGGCCGCTTATCTTACCGGAATCCATATCTGGCCCGCCCAGTCTGTGGATCTTACCCGGCGCAGAGATTTCGATATTCATCAGGTAACCCTTGCCCTTATCCGCAGGGTCGGCGATCTTCTCGGGATGGATTTCAGCGGGGATTCCCGCCTGCTGAAAGATCTGGAAGGTCATCTGCAGCCTGCAATCGGTCGGCTGCGTGCCGGAATCACCATAGAAAATCCTCTTTTGGAAGAATTCCAGGAGAAATACAGCCGGGTATATCGGGCCTGTGAAACCGGGACCGACGTGCTGCGGGATATGTTTCCGGTTTCTGAAGTTTCCCCCGGTGAAGTGGGCTTTATCACCATTTATTTCGTCATGGCCATGGAACGCAAGGAAAAGCAGGAACGCAGAATCTCCGTCATGCTGGTCTGCCCGGCCGGAATCGGAAGTTCCCGCCTGCTGGCCTCCAATCTAAAGAAAGAATATCCGGATCTTTTCATCCGCGGAACCATGTCCGCCTTTGAAATCGACTGTGAAAAGCTGAAACGGGACGGTGTGGACCTGGTTATTTCCACGATAAAGCTGAACATCCCCTATCGGTATCTTCAGGTAAATCCACTGCTGACGAGACAGGATAAAATGCTGCTGAACTCACGGCTTACACTTCTGCAGCAAAAGAAGGTTCAGGCAGGGCCGGAAAGCGCTGCCCCCGCGGCTCCTCTATCCCGAAAAGAAGTGGAGTATATCTCTTCCCTGGGCACAGAAATTTACCGTTTTCTGGAACATGTCCGTATCGGCCAGGCTCCGGTCCTTGGCACGCGAAAGGAAGTTATCCTCCATGCCGCTTCACTATTTGCAGAAAGTGAAGAAATGGAGCAGGAGTTTTACCGCATTTTGAATGACAGAGACCAGATGGCCGATACGTATATCAAACCGTTCCATGCCTTACTTTTACATGGCCGCAGTTCTATGACCGATCATATCTGTTTTGGCTACCTGCATCTGGAACCGCCGGTTTACGACAGAACACAGATCATACTGGGGGCTATCGTAGCATTGATTCCGGATGCGCCGGATAACACCGTTCATACTTCCATCGTCAGCGAAACCATCGGCGCTCTGTTGGAAAATCCCAGACTGCTGGAGACTTTACGGAATATGGACGACGCACGGTTTATCGAACTTCTGGAAAACACTTTGCTTCGTTTTTACCGTCAGACGGTAAGCAGCTGTCTGAAAATCCCCTCTCCCCGGAAAGATCACTGACTTCGCTCATATTGCGCAAAAAACTGCTGCGGCCGGTTTGTTCCAAACCGACTGCAGCAGTTTTTCTTATCACTAATTTCCGCTGAGAATCTGTTCTCTCACATAATCGATACTTCCGGCAGACATACTGAACTCGTCCAGTCCAAGATCCAGAAGAAGTTTTACTGCCTTCTGATCTCCCGCCATCTCTCCGCACATACCTACTTTGATTCCTTCCTTATGCCCGGCTTCGATCACCTGTCCGATGGCTTTTACTACCGCCGGATGGAAATAATCGTACCTGTCCGCGATCTTTTTGTTTCCGCGGTCAACTGCCAGAATATACTGGGTAAGATCATTGGTACCGATACTGAAGAAATCCGCCTCTTTCGCGAACTCATCGGCGAGCATGACGCTGGCCGGCGTCTCGATCATCATACCGGTTTCGATATTCTCATCGAAGGCTTCGCCTCTTTCTTTCAGCTCTTCTTTGCACTCCTGTACAATCGCCTTAGCCTCTTTGAGTTCCTCCATGGAAATAATCATGGGAAACATGATTCTCACATGACCAAAGGCGCTGGCCCGAAGAATAGCCCGCAGCTGCTCTTTAAACATTTCCTTCATATCCAGAGAAATCCGGATCGCTCTCCAGCCCAGGAAAGGATTCTCCTCTTTTTCAAATTCGTAGTAAGAAAGCTCCTTGTCGCCTCCGATATCCAGTGTACGGATCGTCAGTTCCTGTGAAGAAAGCTGTGCCGCTTCCTTGTACACTTTAAACTGCTCTTCCTCTGTGGGAAAATGAGTATTCTGCATATAGAGGAATTCACTGCGGAACAGGCCGACACCGTCGATGTTCATCACAAGAGCATTCTTGATATCCTTCAGATTTCCCACATTGGCGCACAGATAAATCCGCTTACCCTCTTTCGTCACGGCAGGCGTATTTCTCAGGCTTTCCAGCCGTGCTTTCTCTGCCTCATAAGCTTCCTTTTGCGCCTTGTATTCGTTGAGGATTTCTTCATCCGGCTGGACGACGATCACGCCTTCCCCAGCATTCATACAGATGGTCTCCCCATCGCTTACTTTAGAAAGAATGCCCTTTACGCCCACCAGTGTGGGAATCCCCATGCTCTTGGCAAGGATGGAAACATGACTGGTCACTCCGCCTTCTTCCGTGATAATTCCCTTTACAAGAGACGGGTTGATCTTTACGGTATCCGAGGGATACATATCGCGGGCTACCACGATCACAGGCTCGGTGATCCCTCCCAGATCCGGCAGCTTCACATGCTTCGTCCCTGCCAGCAGACGCTTTCCGATATCTTTTACATCAGCCGCCCGTTCTTTCATGTATTCATCATCCATGGATTCAAAGATGACGGCAAACTCTTCGATCGTCTCGCTGATCGCCTGCTGTACGTTTTTAAGATCATTTTTTACTTTACTTTCCACGCCGTCCTGCAGCATGAAATCGCCGGCGATCTCCAGATGCGCGGCAAAGATTTCATTCTGCTGCGCCAGCACAGTCAATTCTTCTACGACTGCTGTTTTGGCCTGCGTAAACTTATCCAGTTCCTCCTGCACCTGCTCTTTAGAGATCTTCTCCGTCCCAAAAGACAGATCCGGATCCAGATACAGATAAACCGGAGCTACGGCAATCCCGCGGGAAGCCGTTTTTTCCACTAAAACTTTTTCCATACTTACTCGCCCAATCCGCCTTCAATTGCTTCCAAAATCGCTTTCAGCGCCTGCTCTTCGTCGTCGCCGCTGCACTGTACCTCAACCTCAGTGCCGGTTTTGATCGCCGCTGCCATAATGCTGAGAACGCTCTTTACCTGTACTTTTTTGTCGCCGACAAAGATAAAAATATCGGAATTAAAAGGAGCGGCAACTTTTGCCAATACTCCTGCCGGTCTTGCGTGCAGCCCTGTGGGGTTTGAGATTGTTACTTTCTGAGATACCATAATTACACTTCCTCCTCGTTGTTCTTGTATACTTTGCTGAAACCGTGCCGCAAATTTTCTGCTTTACTGACACAATTCAATATAATTTAGAATATCATTTCTCTTTTTTATTGTCAATTTCTTCTTAGAGTCTTTTCATCAGATTTTCCCTTTCCTCCTCATAACCGGGTTTTCCAAGGAGAGCAAACATATTTCTCTTATAGCTTTCCACACCGGGCTGATTGAAAGGATTCACTCCCAGCAGATAACCGCTGATGCCGCAGGCAAACTCAAAGAAATAAAACAGCTGCCCCAGCGTATAGGCATCCTGACGCGGTATATTTACCACCAGATTGGGAACATTTCCATCCGTATGAGCAAGGATCGTGCCGTTCATGGCGTTCTTATTGACGAAATCCATGTTTCTGCCAGCCAGATAGTTCAATCCGTCCAGATCAACTTTTTCTTCTCCGATTACGATCTCGCAGGCTGATTCCTCCACATTCATCACCGTTTCAAACATGATCCTGGAACCGTCCTGGATAAACTGCCCCATGGAATGAAGATCGGTCGTAAGATCGACTGATGCCGGGAAAATACCCTTCTGATCCTTACCTTCGCTTTCGCCGTACAGCTGTTTCCACCACTCAGACACGCTGTGAAGGCTGGGCTCATAATTGGCAAGAATCTCCACCATTTTTCCTTTTCTGTGAAGGATATTGCGGATCGCCGCATACTGCAATGCATCGTTCTTGGAAAACTCCTCTTCCATAGCCCGTTTTCTGCCGTCAGCTGCACCGGCCATCAATTGATCGATATCAATTCCCGCTGCTGCAATCGGAAGAAGTCCTACCGCTGACAACACAGAGTAACGTCCTCCCACATCGTCCGGAACCACAAAGGTTTCATAACCTTCTTCCGTCGCCAGTTTTTTCAGCGCGCCTCTGGCCTTGTCTGTGGTCGCATAGATTCTCTTGGCGGCCTCCTCTTTTCCATATTTTTTCTCCAGGAGCGCTTTAAACACACGAAACGCAATGGCCGGCTCCGTCGTCGTACCTGATTTTGAAATAACGTTTACTGAAAAATCCCTGTCTGCGATGATATCGATCAGATTCTGAAGGTATTTGCTGCTGATATTGTTTCCGGCAAAATAGATTTCCGGAGCTTTTCTGACTTCTTTTGGCAGCTGATTATTGAAAGAATGTGTAACAAATTCAATAGCGGCTCTTGCTCCCAGATAGGAACCGCCGATGCCGATCACTACCAGCACTTCGCTGTTTGCCTGGATCTTTTTCGCGGCTTCTTTGATCCGCGCGAACTCTTCCTTATCATAATCCACCGGAAGATTTACCCATCCAAGGAAATCATTTCCTGCGCCGTTTCCAGAAAGAAGCGTTTCCTTGGCATCCGCCGCCAGCTTCTCCATGATTTTTACTTCCCCCTCATTTACAAAACCGGCTGCTTTTGAGTAATCAAACGTAATTTTGTTTCCCATTTCTTTTTCTACTCCTTTTCCTTTTTAATTTTTGCGTGTACCGGTAATCGAACGCCGGACGCCGGCACACCCCTTTACAAAGAATTATAACAAATCCTTTCCGGTAAAGCAATTTTTATATCCTTTTCCGCGGCATATATTAAGAATTTCTCCATATCCTATACTGATATTCACGTTATCAATTGCCCGGAGGTGCTCAAGATGAAAAAAATATGCAATTTGGTGGTAAAATACGTGACGATTTTTGTTTTCTGCGGACTGTCTTACGTGGGACTGGAACTTCTTTACCGCCAGCGCTCCCACTATACCATGTTCCTGCTGGCCGGACTTTGCGGTACTTTATTTTTAAGCATACTCAACAATTTCTATACCTATGAAACAGACTATCTGTTCCAGGTACTGATTTGCGGCATCCTCTGCACCACCTCAGAATGGATCTGCGGCAGACTGTTCAACAGTGACTATCGTATCTGGGATTATCGGGAGCTGCCCTTCTCCAGCCCGGATGGTCAGATCAATCTTTTCTTCGCCATTGCCTGGTGTGTAATCTGTGCTGTGTTTATTCCAGTTCTGGATTTTATCGAATGGAAAATTTTCCACTATCATGAAGAAATTTCACCTTATTATATGATTTTAGGAAAAAAATTTACTCCCTACGACGAGAACTGACAAAAAAATATTGTGTAATCTATTCCCATCTATTATAATTTTCATTAAAAGAGGAAACGGTACGCTTTATTGGAGGGGGAAGATTATGAAGTGGAAAGATGAATGTTTCACAGCGCTGGACAAGGAAAACATGTTCGAAGATTCCGGTCATCGAACTCGTTTCAAAGAACTGATGGACTGTTACAGCAGCTACCCGTTTTTCAACAAAGGACTCTGCAAATGTATGTATTTGTCCGCCTGGGATGAAGCACATTTTTGTATCCTTCTGGAAACACTGATGGATCTGAGTCTTGGAAAAGAAAAGAATACAGAAGAAATGAGAAGCCAGGGGGAAATTCTGGCCGAGGAACAGTCCACTGACGAATATTATGTTTACGAACTGGCAAATGCATTTCTGGATGGAAAAAAATTTCAAATGGATTATGAATCAAAGGTCAGCCCCGAAATCAGATACATCATTTCCCGGGCGCTTTCAGCAGCCGAAATTATCGATAATGTATAAAAAATGACGCGAAATAAATCGCGTCATTTTTTTATACAGGGGATAAGGGACTCGAACCCCTATCGACGGTTTTGGAGACCGGTGCTCTACCATTGAACTAATCCCCTATAATGTTTTGATATACCTTCAAAACCGCATATACTGTAACATCCACTGCGCTTCGCTTAA
>DSLMC04103__coassemble_1801_pt1 | contig 9370 bp, 8 predicted proteins | sample DSLMC04103__metabat2_high_PE_019 | metagenome-assembled genome bin DSLMC04103
GTGGCGGATCCCAAAATAGCTGAACAGAAAGGTCAGGTGGTAAAATGCCGGGAATCAGAGTGCATGAAATTGCCAGGGAAATAGGAAAAACCAACAAAGAAGTCATCACATTTTTAAAGGATCACGGGATCGAGGTCCGAAGTCATATGAGTTCTTTGAAAGAAGCGGAGGAGAAGTTATTGAGAGAGACATTTGATAAAGATAAGAATATGAAAAACGAAAAGAAGGAAGAGGGACGTACAGAGGCAAAGCCGAAGAAAAAATCCAATATTATCCAGGTGTTCCGGCCCCAGAATGCCAAAACGCCGGAAGGAAAAAATCTGGGAAGGGGAAAACGTTCTGATTCCAGAAAGGGAAAGCCGGCTGCAGATGGAAAACCTTCCCAGCGTCCGGCCCGTCCGGCAGCGGAGAACGCGGCGGCAAAAGCTGCGCAAAATAAGGAGACCTCCCGTCCGGCAGCAGGAAATGCGGGAGGAAGAACCGGTTCATCGCCCGCCCATGGGAAACCTGCCCAGACTCAGGAAACAGAAAACAAGGGACGTCAAAGGAACAGTCAGGGGACAAATCAGCGTCCGCCGCGCAGCGACAGTCCAAGGCGGTTCCAGGCAGACCGGGAACGGGATAAAGACCGGGATACAAAAGAGGGAAGAGATTTCCGCAGAAATGGATCAGAGGGAAGAAAATCCGGCGGCAGAAAACAGCAGGCGGATGCGGTGGATACGTCCATGATGCAAAAGCCCTCCCGTGATCTGAGAAAAGACAAGGAAAAAGAGAAAGAAAAAGAAAAAGCGAAGGATAAATTCGGCGGCGACCGTCAAAAAGGCGGCAGACGCCCCAACCAGGGATTCCGTCAGCAGGCGAGACTGCCAAAGGCGCTGCAAAAACCGGTACATCAGCACAAGGAAGAGAAGAAAGCTGAGGTAAAGGAAATCGTGCTTCCGGAGAAGCTGACCATCCGGGAACTGGCGGATAAGATGAAGATGCAGCCCTCCGTGATTGTAAAAAAACTGTTCATGGAAGGCGTCATGGTTACGGTCAACCATGAGATCGATTTTGAAAAGGCACAGGAGATCGCACTGGATTACGATATCATTGCCGAGCCGGAAGAGAAAGTGGATGTGATCGAGGAGCTGCTGAAAGAAGAGGAAGACGATGCCAGCACACTGGTGCCAAGACCGCCGGTTGTCTGCGTCATGGGTCATGTCGATCATGGCAAGACTTCCCTTCTGGACGCTATCCGAAATACTCATGTGACCGACCGGGAAGCCGGCGGAATCACCCAGCACATCGGCGCATACATGGTCAATGTCAACGGACAGAAGATTACCTTCCTGGATACACCGGGCCATGAGGCTTTCACGGCCATGCGTATGCGTGGCGCCAACGCCACGGATATCGCCATTTTGGTGGTGGCTGCGGACGACGGCGTGATGCCTCAGACAATCGAGGCTATCAACCACGCCAAAGCGGCAGGGGTGGAGATCATCGTGGCCATCAATAAGATCGATAAACCCAACGCCAACGTGGAGCGGGTAAAACAGGAGCTGTCGGAATATGAACTGATCCCGGAAGACTGGGGCGGAAGTACGATCTTCGTGCCCGTATCGGCTCATACCCACGAGGGGATCGAGGAGCTGCTGGAGATGATCCTGCTGACGGCAGAAGTCTGCGAGCTGAAAGCCAATCCCAAAAGAAAGGCCAGAGGTCTGGTGATCGAAGCAAAGCTGGATAAGGGGAAGGGACCTGTGGCTACTATTCTGGTACAAAAGGGTACTCTGCATGTGGGAGATTTCATTGCCGCCGGAGCATGCTCCGGAAAGGTTCGCGCCATGATGGACGACAAGGGACGCAGGGTCAAAGAAGCCGGTCCCTCTACTCCGGTGGAGATCCTCGGTCTTGGCGATGTGCCAAATGCCGGAGAAGTGCTGGTAGCGACAGAAAACGACAAAGAAGCGAAAAACTTTGCGGCCACCTTCGTATCCGAGAATCGGAACCGTCTGCTGGAAGAGACCAAGTCCAAGATGTCTTTGGATGATCTGTTCAATCAGATCCAGGAGGGCAATTTAAAAGAGCTTGGCATCGTGGTCAAGGCTGATGTACAGGGATCTGTGGAAGCGGTGAAACAAAGTCTTTTGAAACTTTCCAACGATGAAGTGGTGGTGAAAATCGTCCATGGAGGCGTAGGCGCCATCAATGAATCAGACGTCACCCTGGCATCCGCTTCCAACGCCATCATCATCGGCTTTAACGTGCGTCCCGATGCCACGGCGAAGGCCATTGCCGAGCAGGAGGGCGTGGATATCCGTCTGTATAAGGTGATTTACCAGGCCATCGAAGATGTGGAAGCCGCCATGAAGGGTATGCTGGATCCGATATACGAGGAAAAAGTGATCGGCCATGGCGAGATCCGTCAGATTTTCAAAGCCTCCGGCGTGGGCAACATCGCCGGAAGCTATGTATTGGACGGCGTGTTCCAGAGGGGCTGCAAGGTAAGGATCAGCCGCGAAGGAAATCAGGTATACGACGGCGCGCTGGCTTCCCTGAAACGATTCAAGGATGATGTGAAGGAAGTAAAAGCCGGATACGAATGCGGTCTGGTATTTGAAGGATTCAATGACATTCAGGAGTTAGACCAGGTGGAGGCTTATATCATGGTGGAGGTTCCCAGATAGGAATCCTCCCACAAGGATGGCCTCCCGGACAAGTGAGGACAATATGAGGAAAAACAGTATAAAAAATACCCGTATCAACGGGGAAGTGCAAAAGGAACTCAGTCAGATTATCCGTCGTGAGATCAAAGATCCCAGGATCCATATGATGACTTCTGTGACAGGGGCTCAAGTTGCGCCGGATCTGAAAACTTGCAAGGTTTACATCAGCGTGCTGGGCACAGATGAAGAGAAAGCCGACACGCTGGCCGGCCTTCGCAGCGCGGAGGGATATATCCGCCGGATGCTGGCAAAGAATCTGAACCTGCGCAATACGCCGCAGCTTACCTTTTTGCTGGATACCTCCATCGAATACGGAGTAACCATGGCGAAAAAGATTGCGGATCTGGAAATCAGAGAGACTGAGGAAGAAAATGATGAAGAATCTTGACGATATGGTAACGGGAGCCGCCAGTGTGGCCATCGCCGGCCATGTGAATCCCGACGGCGACTGCGTCGGTTCCTGTATGGCGGTATATCATTATCTGCGGGATAACCACAGCGATATCCGCACGCAGGTATATCTGGAAGAGATGCGCCCGGTGTTCGGCCATCTGTCGGATCTGGATCAGATCCGCCGCCTGCCCGAACCGGGAGAAACCTGTGATCTTCTGATCCTGCTGGACGTCAGCAGCCTTGATAGGATCGGCGCGGCAGGCGAGCTGTTTGCAAGAGCGAAAAAAACGGTCTGCATCGATCATCACATCACCAATCCCGGCCTGGCAGATGAAAATCATATTGTACCGGACGCCAGTTCCACCTGCGAGGTACTCTTTTCTCTGATGGACAGGGAAAAAATTTCCCGCAGGACGGCGATGGATCTGTATACCGGGATCATTCACGACAGCGGGGTATTCCAGTATTCCAACACGTCGCCGAAGACCATGGAGATTGCCGGGTGGCTGATGGAGCAGGATATCCCCTTCACCAGGATCATAGAGGATTCGTTTTATAAAAAGTCGTACGCTCAGAACCGGGTGATGGGCTATATCCTGATGAACAGCCAGCTGTATCTGGACGGAAAATGCATTGCCGCCGCGGCGGACAAAAAGTGTATGGAGCAGTTTAAGGTACAGGCCAGGGATCTGGACGGGATTATCAATCAGATGCGGCTGACACAAGGCGTGGAAGCGGCGGTATTTCTCTATGCGCTGGATGAGAATCGCTATAAGGTGAGTCTGCGTTCCAACGGGAAGGTGGACGTCAGCGCCATCGCCATGACCTTCGGCGGGGGCGGCCATTATATGGCGGCCGGCTGCACCATGGAAGGGGAGCCGGAAGAGATTACCGGAAAAATCGTGGAGGAGATCAGGCGTCAGCTGGGTATGGAAAAGGTTTGAAATGAACGGAATCATTAATGTATATAAGGAAGCCGGCTGGACTTCCCACGATGTGGTGGCGAAGCTGCGGGGCATCCTGAAAATGAAAAAAATCGGACATACGGGCACACTGGATCCTGATGCGACAGGCGTGCTGCCGGTATGTCTGGGAAAAGCGACAAAACTGTGCGAGCTGCTGGCGGGAGAAGACAAAACCTATGAAGCGGTTCTAAGGCTGGGCATTACCACCGATACCCAGGATATCAGCGGAACGGTTATAAAGGAGACCAATCCGGCAGTGACGGAAAAGGAGGCGATATCCTGCATCCGCTCCTTTGAAAGGGAGTATATGCAGGTTCCGCCTATGTACTCGGCCTTGAAAATAAATGGAAAGAAACTGTATGAACTGGCACGGGAAGGGAAAACGGTGGAACGAAAAGCCCGGCCGGTTCATTTTTACCGTATAGAGATCCTTAAGACAGATCTTCCGGAAATCCGTTTTTCCGTTACCTGTTCCAAGGGGACCTACATCCGCACCCTGTGCCATGACATCGGCGAAAAACTGGGCTGCGGCGCCTGCATGAAGTCTTTGGTCCGCACACGGGTCGGGCGTTTCGATGTAAAAGACAGCCGCACACTGGAGCAGATCCAAAAGCTGGCAGACTGCGGGCGCGTACAGGAAGCGATTCTGCCGCTGGATCAGATGTTTGACCGGGATCCGGCCGTTGTCGCGGGATCCTCGCTGCAAAAAAGGGTGTATAATGGAAATTCTTTTTACGGCCGTGATCTGTCCCGCCCGGTTCCCGGGCTGAAGGATGGCTGCCGGGTTCGCGTATACGACGGCGGCGGGGCGTTCGTGGGACTCTATCGCTACCGGGAAAAGGAAGATGAGTTCCGGCTGGTAAAAATGTTCAGAGACGGGGGCGGCCAGGGATGAGATATATCAAAAATACACTGGATTTTATGCTGCCCAAACGCAGCATTATCACACTGGGGAAATTTGACGGACTGCACCGGGGCCATAAAAAACTGGTGAATCGGGTAAAAGAACTGAAAAAACCTGGATTTGAAACGGTTATTTTCACTTTTGACGTATCCCCGGTGATGCGCCTTTCCGATCCGTCTTTTAAGATGATACTGACAGGTGAAGAGCGGTTTCATCTGGCCAAGGGGATGGATGTGGACTGCCTGGTGGAATGTCCCTTCGTGCCGGAGATCATGCATATGGACGCGAAGGATTTTGTCCGTGAAATCCTGGTCCGCCAGATGAAGGCGGCCCATCTGGTGGTGGGACCGGATTTTCATTTCGGCCATAAGCGGGGCGGCACCACCGCGCTGCTTAAGGAGATGGGAAAACAGTACGGCTACCAGGTGGATGTTCTGGAAAAAGTCACAGACGGCGGCGCCGCCGTCAGCAGTACGCGGATCCGCCGGGAGATCATGGAGGGCAATCTGGAAAAAGCCAATGATCTTCTTGGTTATCCTTTTTTTGTGGAGGGAGAGATCGTTCACGGAAAACATCTGGGCCACACCATCGGTATCCCCACCATCAATCAGCGCCCGTCGGTGCACAAGCTGCTGCCGCCTTTTGGCGTTTATGCCTCTATCACCCAGATCGACGGCGAACCTTATTTCGGCATCAGCAATATCGGCGTCAAGCCTACGGTGGGCGACAGCCGCCCGGGAGTGGAAACCTATCTTTTCGATGTGGACAAAGAGCTGTATGGGAAACAGGCTCATGTACGGCTTTATGAATTTATCCGGCCGGAATATAAATTTCCTTCCATTGCCCAGCTGCAGCATCAGATTAAAAAGGATGAGGCGGCCTGCCGGAATTACTTCCGTGACAGAGGGAAAAAGGTATTTACATCGGTATAGGGTTGTGGTATAATCGCTAAGTGTGAAAAATCAATGAACCCGGATTCGGAGCGCGGAATCTCCAACCGGCTCTTAATTCGAGGCGTTAAAAGAGAATCAGGAGGAAAATTATGATTTCAAAAGAAAAGAAACAGGCAATCATCAGCGAGTATGCGAGAACAGAGGGCGATACCGGTTCACCGGAGGTACAGGTGGCTATCCTGACAGCCAGAATTCAGGAGCTGACAGAGCATCTGAAGGAGCATCACAAAGATCATCATTCCAGACGCGGTCTGCTGAAAATGGTTGGTCAGAGACGTGGTCTGCTGGATTACCTGAAGAAAAATGATATCGAAAGATACCGTGCTTTGATCGAGAAGCTGGGAATCAGAAAATAAGGATAGTGAGGGGGCGGAGTTTTCCGCCCCATTTCTCTATAGGAAACAAACTAACCAAACAAACATTGACCTCAGGTTCCTGTTTGACCGGGACTACTGAAAAGGACATGAGAAGCTGCGCGTGTTTTTTTCAGTTGTTTCGGGCAGGACCGGTCAGAAAGAAAAGGAGAATACAGATGTATAAAAGTTATTCCATGGAACTGGCGGGAAGAACGCTGACCGTCGATATCGACAGAGTGGCAAAGCAGGCCAATGGCGCTGCCTTTATGCATTACGGAGACACCGTAGTTCTTTCTACGGCTACCGCTTCCGACAAACCGCGGGAGGGAATCGATTTCTTCCCCTTAAGCGTAGAATACGAAGAGAAACAGTATGCAGTGGGTAAGATCCCCGGCGGTTTCAACAAAAGGGAAGGAAAGGCCAGCGAACATGCCATCCTGACCTCCCGTGTCATCGACCGCCCCATGCGGCCGCTGTTCCCCAAGGATTACCGCAACGATGTGACCATCAGCAACATGGTTATGTCAGTGGATCCGGAGTGCAATCCGGAGATTCCGGCCATGCTGGGATCTTCCATCGCCACCTGCATTTCCGACATTCCCTTTGACGGCCCCTGCGCCGCCACACAGGTGGGACTGATCGACGGAGAATTCATCATTAACCCCTCCCTGGGACAGAAAGAAGTTTCCGACCTTCAGCTGACCGTGGCCTCTACCAGGGAAAAGGTGATCATGATCGAGGCCGGAGCCAATGAAGTGCCGGAGGAGAAAATGATCGAGGCGATTTTCAAAGCCCATGAAGTCAATCAGGAGATCATTCAGTTTATTGATAAAATCGTAGCGGAATGCGGTAAGGAAAAGCACACCTATGAAAGCTGCGCCGTTCCGGAAGAACTGTTTGCCGCCATAAAGGAGATCGTACCGCCCCAGGAAATGGAAGCTGCGGTGTTTACCGATGAGAAACAGGTACGCGAGGAGAATATCCGTCAGATTACAGAGAAACTGGAGGAAGCCTTCGCGGAGAAAGAAGAGTGGCTGGATGTGCTGGGAGAGGCTGTTTACCAGTATCAGAAAAAAACCGTCCGCAAGATGATCCTTCAGGATAAGAAGCGTCCCGACGGACGCGGGATCAAGGAGATCCGTCCTCTGGCGGCTGAAATCGATCTGATCCCCAGAGTACACGGTTCCGCCATGTTTACCCGGGGGCAGACCCAGATCTGTACCGTCACCACGCTGGCGCCTCTTTCAGACGCTCAGAGACTGGACGGACTGGATGAATACGAAACGTCCAAACGGTATATGCATCACTATAACTTCCCCTCCTATTCTGTAGGCGAGACAAAACCCTCCAGAGGACCGGGACGCCGTGAGATCGGTCATGGAGCCCTGGCGGAACGTGCGCTGGTGCCGGTGCTGCCATCCGAGGCGGAATTCCCCTACGCTATCCGTACGGTTTCAGAAACCTTTGAATCCAACGGTTCCACCTCACAGGCCAGTATCTGTGCGTCTTCCATGTCACTGATGGCAGCCGGCGTACCGATCAAAAAACCGGTGGCAGGTATTTCCACCGGCCTGGTGACGGGAGAAACCGACGATGATTATATCGTGCTGACGGATATCCAGGGTCTGGAAGATTTCTTCGGCGATATGGACTTTAAGGTGGCAGGTACCCACGACGGTATCACCGCTATCCAGATGGATATCAAGATTCACGGGCTGACCCGTCCCATTATCGAGGAGGCCATTGCCAGAACGAAAGAAGCAAGGGAGTATATTCTGACGGAGGTTATGGAACCGGTTATCGCGAAGCCGAGAGAGAGCGTGGGACCCTATGCGCCCAAGATCGTTCAGATCATGATCGATCCGGCGAAAATCGGCGATGTGGTCGGTCAGAGAGGCAAGACCATCAACGCCATCATCGAAGAGACGGGTGTTAAGATCGATATTACCGACGACGGCGCTGTTTCCATCTGCGGCGTGGAAAAAGCGGGTATGGACAAGGCGATTCAGTATATCCAGACGATTGTCACGGATTTTGAAGCCGGCCAGATCTTTACCGGAAAAGTGGTCAATATCAAAGAGTTCGGCGCTTTTGTAGAGTTCGCTCCCGGCAAGGAAGGTATGGTTCATATTTCCAAAATTGCCAAGGAGAGAATCAAACGGGTGGAAGACGTCCTGACGCTGGGCGACATCGTAAAGGTTGTCTGCCTGGGCAAAGACAAGATGGGGCGGTTCAGCTTCAGCATCAAGGATGTTCCGGAGGATCAGAAATAGAACTGACAACAGTAAAAATGGGAAAAGGGGAGAAACGCATCATGGCGCCTCCCTTTTTTTGACCGGTCAGAAAGGAAGATTTCATGCGGTACCACAATATTACCAAGGATGATATGTTAAATGGGGACGGTCTGCGGGTGGTTCTGTGGGTGGCGGGATGCTCCCACTGCTGCCGGGAATGCCAGAACCCCCAGACCTGGGATCCCAACGGGGGGATTCCATTCGACCAGGAGGCTAAGGATGAGCTGTTCGAACAGCTTGGGAAAACCTATATTTCCGGTATCACCTTCAGCGGCGGGGATCCTTTGCACAAGAACAATATTACGGAGATTACCAGGCTGGCAAAAGAAATCCGGGAAAAATTCCCTGACAAGACGATCTGGCTGTATACCGGCTCTCTGTGGGAGAGCATACAAAAGGAAGAGATCGTCCGGTATCTGGATGTGTGTGTGGACGGGGAGTTTATCGTGGAGCAAATGGACACTTCACTGAAATGGAAAGGAAGCGCCAACCAAAGAGTAATCGATGTGAAAAAAACCCTTGCAGCGGGAAAAGTCGTGCTGCATACCAGGGACTAAAGGAGAGACGCGATGAACAGAATTGCCAGATTTGATAAAGTAAGTGAAAAACAATTTCTGGAAGGATGGATGGATACCTTTCCGGAAACTTTGCCTGAGCAGGTGAAAGACATTTATAAAAACATCCGCCTTCCAAGGCGGGCGACGACGGGCAGCGCCGGTTATGATTTTTTCAGTCCCATATCTTTTACGCTGCAGCCGGGGCAGTCCATCAAAATTCCCACGGGCATCCGGGTG
>DSLMC04103__coassemble_3819_pt1 | contig 5117 bp, 3 predicted proteins | sample DSLMC04103__metabat2_high_PE_019 | metagenome-assembled genome bin DSLMC04103
ATTTCGTTTCGTACATAATGCAAGGCGTCGTCCCACAACTGTCCCGGAAGAAGGGAGCCGTTTCCGTCGATGGTTTTCTGCAGCGTTTTCGCATCCGGAACCAGTTCGTCCAGACTGTCCAGAATTTCCTGTACCGCGTTCCACAGGATGCTGTTGGGCTGATCCTTCTCCCTGCCCCAGTAAATCACGCTGTTCACCAGATCCGCCGATAGCTTCTGATAACATTCCTTTCCTTTCTGAAAGGCGCTCAGTCCCTGCTGTACATTGGCATTGAGGGTTTTTCCTTCCGGAAGCTTTTCCAGGAAAGCGAAATATTTCTGACGGACCTGTGTTTCCAGATCCGTAATCTCCGAAAGGTAAGCGCTGTCGATTTCATCCATGTTTCCAAGGAGGATATTGAGCAGGGGACTCATGAACTTCGTCTCCACTTCCTCCTTATTGGAACAGTCCACCGTCTCACAGTAAGCCACGGCGAATTTTCCGGCCTTGATTTCCCCGGTGAAGGTATCTACGCGCTTGGCATTGATTTGCTCATTCTTATTTGCCAGATAGAACAGCCACTTTTTCATGTCCCGTTTCCGAAAACGATCCCGCAGGCTGTTGTACAGATCCACATCCGGCTGCTGAACGCCGGACATCGGCATGGTGACCACAATGGCCGCATCGCACTCCTTGTCCACTGTTTCCAGCATGGCTTCTTCAATCCCGTATTTGGTATCCCCGATGCCGATGGTGTCCACCAGCACCAGTTTCCCGCAGTCATTGTAAAAGGGGCAGTAAATATCCGCCTTTTCCACTGCAAGGTATTTATAATAGGCTTTGAAATCCGGGTCAGTAATCTTTTTTCCATTATTCTGAGCTACATGTTCTGCAATCTTCTCTTCCTCCGTCAAAACCAGATCTTCCTGCCCGTATAAATCACTTATTTCCGAAAAGTGTTTGTTAATATTCTGCAGATGGGAAAGCGCGATTCCTTTTTCCGCATCTCCTTCTTCGATGTCGATCTGATCGATCATGTTGTCAAAGGAGTTGCTTCCCAGCATATCAAAATTTAGGTCATACTTCTGCTCCCATTGGGGATCCAGAATGGAAAGATATCCCCTCACGATCTCCATCAGCTTTTCCCGCTTCCGGAATTTGATCACTGCTTTTACAGTTTTCTTTTGCATATCTGGCCGGTTGTAGATAACGGAGGTCGCACCTGTACAGCTGGTGGCGTCATAGGCAGGGATAATCAAATTATTCAGATCACCCACCGCCTGAAGGAAACGGCTTTTTCCCTGCCTCTCCTTTCCCACAGTGGCGATGCTGATATAGTCACGGTCGAAACGTTGGATTCCGGACTCGATTCTGGCGATCAGTTTTTTAATATCCTTGCTCATCTCGTCTGAAGGAAGTGCGGCAAACAGATTCATGTACTGTTTTCTGAATTCTTTATCCGTGATGGATTTGGCCTCCGTATAAAGCATCCTGCAGTCATCCAGGCAGCCGCAGATATTTTCCAGATTCTCCTTTTTCTCCCGCAGCTGCTGTGCCTTTAGCTTTCGTTTTTGCAAAATCATGTCTATCTGATCTTTTATCATCATAATTCTTTTCGTTCCTCCCGGTATATACAGATAATTTGCCTTTACTATACCAGACCAGGGATTGCTTTCCCGACAACTTTTTTCCGGAGAAACAGTAAAAAAAGGCCGGATGATCTTCGCTTCCGCGTATCATCCGGCCAAATATGCCGCATCGTCTGTTCTTCTTTTTATCCCAGTTTGGACCGCACATGAACCAGCATCTGGGTCTTTCTCACCTCATCGGTGTGTTTATCTTTTATGGTTACGGTAATCGTAGCCTGTCCCTGCCGGTTGGCAAAAATCCGTCCTTTTTCATCCACGGTGGCCACATCGGGGTTATCGCTCTCCCATTGGATCTCCAGCAGCGGGTCCAAAAATCCTACTTCCGCATCCACCACCAGTTTCCCGCCGTAGATATCATCAAAATCTTTTACAAATTCCTGATTTTGTGTGGTCATCAGGTTCCACTGCCAGTTTTCTTCATCGAAATAAAGGACATGGCTTCCCTCCAACTCTGTGATATCGTAATGGTTTCCTTCTCCATCGATCAGGGTACAGTCTTTGATATCTAAAAGCACATTGGTTTCTGTATGATTATGATTCTGAAAAATCACGCCGATATATTCCAGGTTGAAATCATTGGTGTCCTGGAAGGGAAGTTCCATATGCATGGTATTGTCTTCTGTGTAGAAGAAATCATAAGTCAGATCGGCGAACTGCCATCCCCTTTTATCTCCTTCTCCGTTGTAGATGGAGAAGATGCCGTAGGTTTCGAATACTTCTGTGGTATCCCGGGGATGGGTGTAATCTTTCAGATTGATCCGCGCGGACATGGAACTTTGAACAGGGATTTCCATGATGTTATCCACCAGGGGATGGCGGATGTTTTTTTCCGTTAGTACCACAGAATCATCGGTTTCCAGCGGAAAACTGGTAAGATCCAGTTTCGTGTGCTCCATGGACTGCTCTTCTCTTGAGCTGCCTTCCGACGGAATGCCTCGCATCAGCAGCGCGCCGCCCACACCGCCGCCAAGAAAGACAGCCGACAGCAAGATGCCGGGGAGGATACGTTTTTTTGCTGATTTTTTTGCAGCGGGCGCTTTGGGCTCCTGAATCAACGGTTCCCGGATCACGCCGGTTACGATATCATGGAGTTTTTTCACGTCCTGCAGCATCTCTTCCACGCTGCGGTAACGGTTTGCCGGAAGGAACTGCAGCCCTTTTTTCAGAATACGGTTTACTTCCGCGGCAGAGCGTTCCTTTTCATGGAGCAGCAGCGGATCATAGGGAGAAACCAGATGATCCAGATTCATCAGTTCCCGGTCTTCCGGAAAGGTTTCTCCGGACAGAATCTCATACCAGAGGACGGATACGGAGTAAAGATCCGTCCATGGACCGATTTCTTCTTTTTTATGGAGCAGTACCTCGGGAGCCATATATCCCGTTTTCCCGAAATAATACTGGTTCTCAAATATTTCTCCCTCTTTCATGGAATAGGCGCTGTTAAAGTCCAGAAGAAGAACTCTCACCGGAAAGGTTTCTTCCTGCTCCGGCGCCAGCAAAAAAATATTGTCGGGACTGATATCCAGGTGGAGAAGTTGGTGACTGTGAAAAGGAATCAGCGCCCGAAGCAGATTTCCGATAAAAAGTATGGTGTCCGTAAAAGTGGGAAACTTTTTCCCGCCGGCAAATAATTCCGAAAGCACCTGACCCTTTTTGGCAGTCAGTACCGTATAGATGGTATTGTTCTCCTCAAAGGAATCCAGGTTTTCTGCGATATGTTCGCTTTCCGCTTCGGACAGTGTGAGATGGGCGGCATTTCCGGAGATAAAACTGCTTTTGTGGTAGTTAAAAAAATTTCTGTCTTCCGGATCGACAATCAGACTCCAGTTTTCATCCCTGCGGATATTTCGTTTTTCATCGAAGGGATACAGTTCTTTCAGCAGTACGATATGCCGCCGGTCCGGCATAAAGGTATCGTAATAAAACGCACGGTACACGACGGAATTGGAACCGGCTCCCACATACCCGTCTATGGTGTAGGTGCGGTTTTTGCTTTTTAAAGTGTATCCTTTCGGAAGAAGACTTCTCTGACTCATGCTTACCTCCCATTCTCATTTTCATTCTCATCTACGGTTACGTAGGATGGCTGATACGGTTCCCGGAACAGCTTCTTCAGGAGACGTTCCATTTTCCAGCTCATGAAATCATCATCATTTTCCAGATGCAAAGACTGCATCACCAGATAATCAAAGGGATTGTGCGGATTTAAAAGAGGCATGCCGCAGGATGTGAGCATCAGATCTATTCTCTGGCAGTGTTCCTGCACAAAGCTGTCCTCTGAGGGAGCTATCCCCATTCCCTCTGTGGCCAGATACAGAAGCAGCAAGGTTTTTCTGTTCACATCACGTTTCCGGGAATACATTTCCTGCACCATTTTGGGTGACGGCCAGTGGCGTTTGATTATTTTTTCCACTTTTGAATAGTGTCCGCTTTTTTTCTGATAGGGCAGTCCCATCCGCAGATATTCCTCTGTCGCCCGTTCAATGCTGTATCTTTTCTCCCTTGGTATATTGGAATATGATTCATGGTCAGACTTTCCGGTCAAAAGATAGGAAAGCATGACTTTGAATTTCCGGTAAGCCGTATTGTGATGATATCCAAAGGTTTCCCGGTTTTTTTGATGAATTGTTTCAGATCATCCAGAGTATCCAGCCGTTTAAATTCATCCCGGATGGATGCGGTCATGGTCTGTGTTGAGTCGGTATCGCTGGTTTTACGGATCTTTGCCTGATTTTCCAGACGGCTTCCCGACATGGTTTCCTCTCCCAGTTCCTGGACCAGTTCCAGTGCCAGGGGATAGGAATATCCTTTTTCCAAACAAAAGGCGTAGATCAGTTCCCGGGGATTGCGATAGTGGATACTGTTCTCATCTGCAGAAAGAAAAAGTGTTTCTGTTTTCTCCCGGTCAAAGCCAAGAGCAAAACAGATCCGAAACAGTTCTTCCCGGTTTGCCGGCTGATTTTTCCCTGCCAGCCAGTTGCGGATTTTTCTGGCAGTCTGTTCCCTGTTTTCTGATCCCTGCAATTCATATGAAGACAGCTTTTTTGTCAGCCTGACCTGCAAAGTATCCGCGTCACCGTCCAGTTCTTTCAGCAATCGGGGAAACCGCCAGATCTGTATTTTGCTGTTTAACAGTTCTATGATCTGCTTTTTATTAAATTGTTCCACTGCTGATGCCCTCCCTGAATTGTTTTTATTATATCTTATTTTGACGGCTCTTACGAAAACTTTTTTCCGAAAAAGAGTAAAAAAAGGAGACAGTCCCTTCACCGGAACTGTCCCCCTTTTCCCGACCTCCCCGCAGCAGCAGACGGAAAGCCATTTTTACATAATCCAAATATTCTGCCTTATCTATATTCTCCACAAAAACAATATCCACACTGCCTATTTCTCTGCCGTCCAGACGGTAAACCGCTTCCCCCGCCTTATCTCCTTTTTTTACGGGAGCTTTCACCTCTTTATCCCAGGATATTTCTTTTTCAATGCCTG
>DSLMC04103__coassemble_9920_pt1 | contig 2291 bp, 1 predicted proteins | sample DSLMC04103__metabat2_high_PE_019 | metagenome-assembled genome bin DSLMC04103
ACAGTGTAAAAGATGCGGTGGATGAAATTATTATCGTAGATACGGGGTCGCGGGATGGAACGAAAGAGGTTGCCGGCGGTTACACCGGTTATATATATGATTTTCCCTGGCAAGACGATTTTTCCGCAGCAAGAAACGAAGCTTTTTCCAAAGCGTCGATGGAGTACTGTATGTGGCTGGATGCCGACGATGTCCTGCCGGGTGGGAGCGCAGAAAAACTGCTTCAGCTAAAAGCGGAGCTTCCCACGGATACGGATATGGTGATGATGCCCTATGAAATGATTTTTGATGAAAAAGGAAATCCGGGTTTTTCCTATTACCGGGAAAGACTGGTAAGGAATAACGGTCGCTATCTTTTCCAGGGCAGAGTGCATGAGGCGATTCCCATCTCCGGCAAGGTTCTCTATCGGGAGATACCGGTTCATCATAGAAAGGAAGAAGAAAAGGACAGCAAAAGGAATCTGAAAATCTATCAGTCGATGGAGAAGGCGGGAGAGCCCTTTGACAGCCGGGCTCTCTATTATTACGGCAAAGAATTGCTGGTACACGGGCAGTATGAAAAAAGTATCCGTATTTTGAAAAAATTTCTGCAACAGAAAGAAGGTTGGGTAGAGAATCAAATCGACGGGACGAGGCAGCTGGCCTGGTGTTATGAACAGATAGGGGAAAAAAGAAAAACACTGCAGGCATTGCTTAAAGGTCTGGAATATGATGTTCCGCGGGCAGAGACCTGCTGTGCGCTGGGCAGATACTTTGCGCATGAAAGGAAGTATTCTCAGGCAGTCTACTGGTACCAGCAGGCTTTTCAGGCGCCGAAAAATGCCAGATCAGGGGCTTTTATTCAGGAGGAATGTTACGGTTTCCTGCCGGCCATTTCTCTGTGCGTCTGTTATGACAGGATGGGACAGTTTGAACTGGCGCAGCATTATAATGAGCTGGCGGGGCAATATCAGCCGCAGTCGCCATGGTATTTGAAAAACAAGGAATATTTTTCTCAAATGAGACAAAAAAAGTGACTCTTTGTCGTTTGCCGCATACATTATTATTGGATCATCATTATAAGGAGAATCCATATGGCATGGTTTCATAGAAAAGAAACACAGGATCTGGAAGAGCAGAATGTCCGATGCGGATGCCGTCCAAGACCCTGTTGTCCAGAACCTGTTCCTGGGCCGCCGGGACCTCCTGGTATGCCGGGCCGCCCGGGAGCGACAGGCCCGGCCGGAGTTACCGGGGCGACAGGTCCTGCGGGGGTAACAGGAGCCACCGGTCCCACAGGAGCCACCGGGGCGACAGGTCCTGCGGGGGTAACGGGAGCCACCGGTTCCACAGGAGCCACCGGCCCATCTGGCGGAGCCACCGGTCCTACTGGTCCAACGGGAGTCACCGGTTCTACTGGTCCGACGGGAGTTACTGGTCCTACTGGTCCGACGGGAGCAACTGGTGCCACCGGGGCAACCGGCCCTGCCGGGACGGCAGCTTCTACGGAATTGCTGGCGGCTTATTCTACACCTTCCGCGTCAGGAACGGCCGGTCAGCCGCTGGTTTTTGATCGGAATGCGGCAGTGTCCGGTTCTGATATCTCCCACACTGCGGGAGAAAGTGGATTTACCATCGATACGCCTGGACTGTATGCGGTGTCTTTCCATGGAAATGTGGCGCCAGTATCCACCGCTTCTTTCCCGCTGACGATTACGCTGGATTTGGAGCAGAATGGAACGCCGGTTCCAGGAGCTTTGGCTTCTCACACCTTTAATTCCGCTGCGGATGCTGCCACTATGTCATTTAATTTTCCGGTGGAAATTTCTTCCGTGCCGGCTGTACTGCAGGTGATGGCTCAGGGCGGTAATTTTATATATACCGCGCCGGCTGTTTCCATTTATAAAGTAAACAACAGTTAGAAATAAGATATTTGAGGGGCGCTGTCTGCGAAAAGTTCCGGACAGCGCCCTTTTCCTTTGAAAAACGGGATCTTTGCTTGACTTTGCCGGTGAATCGAATATAATTTTAAGTAGCGAAAAACATGAGAAAAGGGGAGAAAGAGATGGCTAAGTTTTGTACCAGATGCGGGAAACCACTGATCGATGGACAACCCTGCGATTGTATGAAAAGCAGTGCGCAGACGGGAGCTTCCCAGGATGAAGACCGTACTGTGAGAATGGATGGGCAGCAGGGCAGTCCTCATGTGAGTCAGCAGCAGGGAAATCCCTATATGAATCAGCAGCAGGGAAATCCTTATATGAATCAGCAGCAGGGAAATCCCTATATGAATCAGCAGCAGGGAAATCCTT
>DSLMC04103__coassemble_13074_pt1 | contig 1803 bp, 1 predicted proteins | sample DSLMC04103__metabat2_high_PE_019 | metagenome-assembled genome bin DSLMC04103
GCTGTCTCCGCATTGCCATATACATCCGGAGCCTCTGCACTGTACTCTCCCTGTACATCCACTACGGGACAATCCGGATCCACGTAGACGGCCAGACCTCTTCCGTCATCACAATCCGCCACCATGGTATAATCTCCGGTGGCCAGAGGATACACGCCTGCAAATCCATTGAATCCGATATCCGCCTCGCCCGCTGACAAAGCTTCATTTTGAAGCGTTCCATTCACAAAGTAAGTAATATTGGTATCCAGGCCCACTTCGTCAAAGTACCCCATCTTATCCGCATACCACACTGCCAGCCCATCCGTATTAATCAGGGCTGCGATATTCACAGTCTCACCGCTTGGCGTCGGTTCTGCACTGTCTGCCTCTTCCCCGGCACTTTCCTCACTTTCTGCCGGCTGCGCTTCCTGTTCTGTCTCACCCTTTCCGCCGCCGCATGCGCATAAAGAAACCGCCATTAATACCGCCATGCCAAAACTAAGTATTCTTTTCCTGTTTTTCATAAGTTTCCTCCTTTTTTCTGATCGATCTGCCGCACGGATTCCCGTACTACTAATTGCGGGACAATCACTGTCTTTTCCGTTTTATCTTCCATCAGAAGTTTCACCGCTTTTTCCGCTATTTCCGATGTATCAAAAGACACCGTCGTCAGCCTTGGACTCCACCAGGTACACATGGGAATATTGTTGGTTCCCACTACGCTGATATCCTCCGGCACACGCAGCCCTCCTTCCTGTAAAGCGGCAATCATTCCCAAAGCTGAAGCATCATTCACCGCCAGCACTGCCGTAGATTCCTTAAGAATATTCATGCCACGTTTCGCCACGGCATATCCTCCCTGAAAGGTCACCGGATTACTCTCCGGAATTTCCGGAAGTTCCCGTAAGACAGTATTTTTTCCCAACACCTCTCTTACCCCTTCATAGCGGCTGATATCAGAAGTGGCAGGGCGGTTCGTCTGCACCGCTATCCTTCTATGCCCCATCTGATACAGAAAGTGTCCCGCCTTTTGTCCCGCATCTTTAAAATCCAGCGCAACCACTTTTACATTTTTCTCCGGATAATAGATATCCCTTTCCTGCCTGTCATAAATGCAGACAAAAGGAATATTTCTTTCAAAAAGAATCTGCAGATCTTCCTGTAGATAAAATCCATTCGTCGATACCAATATCATCCGATCTGTCTGTTTCTGCTGAATCAGACGGTTCAAAACCTCCGAACCGTGATACCCGTATATCGGCAGCGATGTGTAACCTCTCTCCAGCAATTTGACATGCAGCCTGGAATAGATCGTAGCCCAAAACAGGTTTACATCAAACCCGATGAAACTGCGGGAAAGTAAAACCCCAACCCGTCCCGGCTTCTTGGTTCTAAGTCCTCTGGCATTCACATCCAGCTCAAACTGATAGTTTCTGGCCATCTCCAGAACCTTTTGCTGTTTCTCCCTTGAAACGCCCTGTCTGCCATTCAGTACTCTGGAAACCGTAGATTGGGAAACTCCTGCCAATGCTGCCAGTTCTCTGGAAGTCATACCATGTTCTCCTCGTATGCTGAATACGTATTCAAGTAATTAAAATCAGATTCCCAGCCTTTCAAACTGCTCCGGCTGCGCATCGCACGCTCTCATGCAATCTTTCAGTTTTCTGATATACTCCTGTTCCAGTTTTTCATCCTCTATGGGATGCTCCTGAGCATAATCCTCCTTAATATTAAAGAGCAGATTTTTCTCATTGTAAGGCGACCTTTTGGAAAACTCCTGGGATGGATTATTGAAAAAGATAATATCCGCCGGAATCCGAT